>Ga0265300_10000034_pt1 | contig 180171 bp, 169 predicted proteins | sample AusTroGonzalo_MG_FD_193482 | JGI IMG/M metagenome (GOLD analysis project Ga0265300, IMG submission 193482) | Bovine rumen microbial communities from tropical cattle in Woodstock, Queensland, Australia - Gonzalo_03 | ecosystem: Host-associated > Mammals > Digestive system > Stomach > Rumen ... | reverse complement strand
ATACCCCGTTCTTTAACAACTATCGTCCGCAATTCTATTTCCGTACAACAGACGTAACCGGTTCAATCGAACTCAAAGAAGGTACAGAAATGGTAATGCCTGGTGATAACATCACAATGACAGCAACTCTTATTCACCCGATTGCGATGAACGAAGGTTTACGTTTCGCTATTCGTGAAGGTGGACATACGGTTGGTGCCGGTGTTGTAACCAAGATCGTTGAGTAATCTTCTGTAAAAACGCGCAAAAGGGCGGTCAAGTCGTCCAATGGAAGCCTATCCTCAAGTGCTCATTTACGCTTAAGTAAACTCCGCTTTGAGGCAGGACATTGGGCGATAGCACCGCCCTTTATCGCATTTTTATACCATAGAGCAAGCTAAGTGAATGTGTCTTTGTTAAATTTTTATGGCTTAAGGAGAGGTCGCCCATGTGGCGACTTTTCTTTATGTTTTTTTATCTCCTAAAGTTTGGCTTTAAATCATCAAATAAAATCATATTTCCTTCTTGATAATTTTTTTATTTAAGGAGGTTAGTATGAGATTATGCAGAAATGAACTTCTGTTGATGGGGGGAATGTATCAGTTCCTGGCTTTTGTTTTTGCTCTATTTAATACGGAGATTGCCATGGCTATGGGCGGTGTGCTTTATGTCCTTTTTTGGGCGGCGGTACTGACTCTTTCATTAGCACTTGTGCCGTCGTGGGAGTTTGTTCACCAAATGAATGATATGTTTCCGAGGATTTCTCTATTTTTGGCATCTATCGGTTGGATACCGTATTTTGCTGTGCTCTATACGCTTTTAACGTATATTGCTGACTTTTTTACTAACGGCTCGGATAGTGTTACGGCTTATCTTAGCGGATTTATGCCGGTTTATGATGTTTATATGGCGGCGATTGTCTTATCCTTACTTTATGCGGCTTATCGCGTATTTAAAGGAGAAGATTTGGAGATGAGTTGCTCTTTATAAGGGAAAACTTGAGTGAGTTTAAATATTATCAAAAGTTTCCCTGATTTGAGTGATGTCGGTGCACAAACCGGTTGAATCGGTTTCAATCAATATTCCCCAAATGGTCAATTTTGGACCGTTAGCAGGTTCCAAACGATTTTGCAGAGTGAGTTTTTCTGCCAATCTTTCCATTGGCGCTTGGGGATTAAAACCTAAAACCGAATCAAAGTCACCACACATACCGACATCGGTAATGTAGCCTGTTTTTTTCGGGAGTATGCGGGCATCGGCTGTCGGCACATGGGTATGTGTGCCGGCGACCAGGCTTACTTTGCCGTCCAGATAATAACCTAAAGCTAACTTTTCGGAAGTAGCTTCGCCGTGAATATCTACCAAGATGGCATCAATGTTTTTGCCTAAGGTATAAAATTTAAGCAAATTATCCAGAGGTTCGGTAATGCTGTTTATCGGGGGCATAAATAAGCGTCCCAAAACTTGGGCAATTAGAAGTTTTTTGCCGTTGATTTCCAAAATTTGAGCGCCTTTTCCGGGTAAATTTTCGGGATAATTCAGCGGACGAATGATTTTTTTGCAACTGTCAAGAAAGGGATAGATGTCTTTTTGTTGCCAAATATGATTGCCGGTTATTATGCCATCGATACCGGCATTTAACAGGTCTTCAGCAATACTCGGACTCAGTCCGAACCCGTGAGCGGCATTTTCAGCGTTAACGATAATGGCATCTATCTGATATTTATCTTTTATTTCTTTAATATGTCTGGTTATGACATTTCTGCCGGCACGACCGACTAAATCTCCACAATATAAAATTTTCAATTTCTTATCCTTTAATGAGGCGAACCGCCCAGACCGTACCGTCTATCATTCTATCCGATACCCTTTAAGTAAAGGTGGGCACCATATAACAGGACCACGATCCTGTCAGAGACAGTTCCCTATAAGATAGTGTTGGCCCGGAAGATACGCAATCAGGTACGCGAAGGGCAGTTCATGATTATTTAGGATTATATTACAGGGATTTTAACTTTAATGCAATAGATTTTATGTCTTGATTTAAAGAATTTATCTGTTGAGAAATGGTGTTATCCATTTCTTCTAAGGCCCCATCTATGTTAGCAGCTTGCTCGTTAGAAGCAGGAGCAACTTGAGGCACAACCGGTGAAGTTGAATTTGCTTTTTTGGCCTCTTCTAATTCATCGGCAACTAAAAGACCAACCATCGCCAAAAGATGATTTTCGTTAATATATCCGAGAGCGTTGGTTAAAGAACGGGCTTTTTCATCTAGCATCATTCCCAGTTTGAGTATGCGACCTTCTTCACCGTTTTCACAAGAAATGGCATATTCACGATGATTGATTGTAATAATTACTTGTGCCATTACTTTAATGCTCCGTTTAAGTTGGTGATAATGCTATCAACCTTTTGGGCTTGTTCATTTATGGTTTGTTTTAAGGCATGAATGTGTGAAACTTGTTTATCCATTGCTGACTGAACGTTGTTTGAGCTATCTTTGAGCTCTGCAATGGTTTGTTCCAAATCATTTAAAGCATTTATCGTTTTTAAAAAATATTTTGAAGTTTGCTCCATTTTTGACTTCCGTTTATAAAAACAGTATGTTATCTTTGCATTATATTAATGGTTAAACTGTGATTTACAAGAGGCAAAACAACTTATGCAAAAGATTATTTATCGTATAGACGAAGCAAATGAAACTTATTTGAATGATTTAGGGGCGGAATGCTATGTATTAAATACGATGCTTGATGCTTCTTTTTGTAAAGATTTTATTTGTAAATCGGCAAAAAATGAGAAAATTGTACTGTTTTATGGTGAAAATGCGGTTTCGTGCTGTCAAAAATATGGTGCAGATGGGGTTGTTGTTGATTTGGGTGATGAAAAATTAAAGGAAAAAGTCGGGTTGCTACGTAAGGAACTTGGAAAAGATAAGTTTATCGGTTTGTTTACACGCAATCGTAGGCATGAAAGTATGATTGTTTCCGAGGTTGAGCCGGACTTTATTATCTTTAAGATTTGGAAAGACGGATTTGCACAGCTTAAAGAATTAACAGACTGGTATGCAGACTTTTTTCTTATACAATCTGCGGCATGGTTGATGGATGAAAATGTGGATTTTGAACAGTTAAACACAGATTTTGTGATAAAAAATATTGCTTAAATGTAAAAATAACACTTTGTTTTAATGTAAAATTTTTGTGCAAAAGGCAGAGATGTTAAGGATTTTTCTGCTGTTAGTAAAATATTAAGATTTCCTCTTTATCATACACTTAAGTTTAGATCCTTTAGAGGGCTTTAAACTTTTGGGTGACTGCCTTAGTTTATAACTTTAGTTAGATATATGACTATTTACATAATTGTAAAATGGATTTTTTTCTGATAAAGTCGTAAATGTTAAGGATTTATATTTTAGGAGATTAAAGATGAAAATTAATGAACAAGGTCGTTCTATGATTGAAATGCTCGGTGTTTTGGCTATCGTTGGCGTTTTGTCCGTTGGTGGTATCGCCGGTTATTCAAAAGCTATGAACAAGTTCAAAACAAACAAAGTTATTGACCAGATCAATATGATTTCTACAAACATCAGAACATTGTATTCTTCTCAACGTAACTACAATGGTTTGAACAATATTATTGCTGTTAAGACAGGTGTTGTTCCTGCTGAAATGTATAGTGCAACTGTTGCTTCTACAGCAACAACGAATTCAGCTATGGTATTGACGCACGCTTTCGGTGGTCAGTTGACAATTCAGGCTGCTGCTACTTCCGGTGATGCTGATGGTGCATATGTTATTGCTATTGATGGTGTTCCTTCATCTGCATGTATTTCTATTGCAACTACAGACTGGGGTGGGGACAGTGGTTCCGGCTTAGTTGGTATGTATGTTGATAGTACATCTGGTAAGACCAGAGCCGATGGTTATAGTGCATTGTCTGGTTCGACCGTTACAGCTGCTTCAACTCTTGGTGTTCCGGGTAACTCAAGCTTTGGTTTGCCGTTTACTTTGGTTGGTGCAAATACAGCATGTAACACAACTGCTAATGCAACAATTGCATGGAAGTTCATGTAATCTTAGAGCGTAGGCTTTATAAAGGGACGGGAACCAATGTTCCCGTTCTTTTTTTGTGTGGTAAAGATAGAGTGATTATAAAATAAGCATAAAAAAACACACACCGGGGAGGTGTGTGTTTAGCTTTTCAGAGCCAGCCCTTTCTTTTGGCGACGAAGGCAATGGTTGCCGGAAAAATGGCTTTTCTTTCTTTGAAGAATGGTGACATCTTCTCAACATAGAGGTCAAAAAGTATTTTCTCTTTTAAGAGAGAGAAAAGTCCTCTTTGACAGAGCATACGAGTGCCGTAATTTTTTTCGTTAATGTCACCGATAAATTTTGCCAGTAATTTCTTCTTTTTTTCATCCGGCATGGCCAGGAGCTTCTTTTGTGCTTCAGCGCAGAGACCGTAGTTATAAGATAGATACTGATGAAGCAGTTGTTCGCAATTTGGCAAATTAAACAGTGCAATTTCTGCTTTATCGCAAAGGTCATGCCCCTTGTTCCAGTAAGCGGTTAACACTGCGGGCATTTTAAGCAATGCCAGTTGGGCATTTTCCGGGAAGATGCTTGCTTCATCAAATTCAGGATGTTGCATGACAGCGGCAAAGATATTTTCGGCATAGGGCTCATCCGCAACGGCTTCTTCAATGATTTGTAAGAGTTTTGCGTTGGCGAAGAAATACCCGCCGGTGCGAGTGTCTTGCCGTAAAAGGAAGAGATAAACCTCTTCAGCATTATCGGCTTTTACAATACTCTTTAAGATTGTAAACTCTTTGTTTTCAAAAACCTTGAACAACTTACCATGGCGAAGACCTTTTTCGGCTTCTTCTTCCTGTGCATTAAAGCGGGCCTTATCCAACTTGAGAAGCTTTTTCCAGATAGGCTCTGGACTTAAAATGTTTTTTTGTTTCATAAAAATAAAATTAAAAAATTAGACATAAAGCTATTAAAACGAATTTAGAGTATCATGTGTTTTTTAAATGCAAACATTTTTTTGTCTAATTTCGATTTTTGTTGCAAAATAAATTTTTTTTGTTATGTTGGCGACAGTTAGGGCCTTTGGCTCATTATATAAACATTGTAAATATGGAGAACGAATACTATGAAACAGTTAGCCGGATCAATTAGAATCGGATGGGTTATCGAATATAAAGGTAAACCGTGGACAATTACCAAATCTCAACACATTAAACCGGGTAAAGGCGGTGCTTTTATGCAGGTTGAAATGAAATCTGTTGAAGAAGGTACAAAAACCAATGAACGCTTCCGTACAGAAGATACTGTTGAAAAAATGATGGTTGAAGATAAAGATTGCCAATTTTTGTTTGAAGATGGTACCGGTTTAAATTTTATGGAAAGTGAAACTTTTGAACAGTTCTCCATGCCAGCAGATATTTTGGGCGACTCGCGTCCGTTTTTGAGTGAAGGAATGGTCGTTCGCATTTCTCATATTAACGACAGACCGATTTCTGTTCAATTGCCGCAACAAGTTATTTGTACCGTGGTTGAAACAGAACCGGTTATTAAAGGACAAACTGTTACTTCTTCTTATAAACCGGCTTTGTTGGATAACGGTGTACGTATCGGTGTGCCTCCGTTTATTGCTACAGGCGAGAAAATCGTGGTTGGTACTGAAGAAGCTAATTATGTTGAAAGAGCAAAATAATGGCATACATCTCTCCTATGCTCACTAATATCGTTGGCGCGGTTAAAAAGGCTTCCGTAAACCTTAGCCGTGATTTTAGCGAAATCGAGCGTTTGCAAACTTCTGTTAAAGGCAGTATCGATTTTACAAAAATCGCTTTTGATAAAATCGAAAAGGGCTTAAAAGCTGAATTTGCTAAAGTTTTACCGCAGATGCCGGTGGTTACGGTGAACGAAAAAACACCTAAAGAAGGGTTGTTTTTGAGCGTTTCCGGTATTGAAGGATTGGTTAATTTTGCTCATGGTAATGCAGAATTTGCCATTTCTGCCGCACTTGTGAACGGAACAACCGTTTTGGCCGGTGTGGTTTATAATCCGGCACGCGATGAGTTGTTTTTTGCCGAACGCGGTAAAGGTGCTTTTAAGGAAGGTTTTCGCAGTCATGAACGTTTGCGTGTTTCGGCACGGCAAGAGTTGGATGGCGCTTTGATAGCGGTAAAACCAAATGTGGCTGATATGGAACTTTCTACCCGGATTATCAATAATACATTGGCTCTAAGCCATGATATCAGGGTGAGCGGTTCGGTGGCTCTTGATTTGGCTTATGTGGCTTCGGGCAAAATTGATGCCGTTATAGCTCCGGCGTCTTCTTTGGCATCTATTGCAGCCGGTGTGCTGTTGGTTAAAGAAGCCGGCGGTATGGCTCTGGACATGGCTCAGGCCGATACGCGTACAGAAGAATTACCTAAAGTTCTTAACTCCGGTAATCTGATGGCTGTCAGCTTTAACTTGAGCCAAAAAATCGCTAAGATTTTAAAATAGTTTAAAAATTTATAAAATTATACTTGCAATCTAAAAAAGCTGAGTGTATAAGTGACGTAAATTTTTTAATGTAGTTTAGTTTTTGGAGATAATAATGAAAAAAGGTATTCACCCTGACTATCACAAAATTACTTATGTAATGACAGATGGTACAGAAAAAGAAGTTTATTCTACTTGGGGTAAAGAAGGCGATAAAATGACACTCGAAATCGACCCGAAATCTCACCCGGCTTGGACTGGTGTTCATCGTATGGTTGATAGCGGTGGTCAGGTTAGCAAGTTTAATAGTAAGTTTGCTAAGTTTGGTCTTAAGTAAAAAAAAGGATAAATTTTGGTTTCTAGAGCGGTCTTATCAGGCCGCTCTTATTTTATGTGTTTTATGTGCTAAAGTTTGTAGAAAAAATGATAAAGACCTTGTATCTCTTATAAAACAGTTTTAATCTATGCTCAAAGTGTAAAGTTTTTAAGAAAGGATGATCAATATGACAGCACCTTTAATGCCTAAGGCAACGGCAGTTTGGTTGGTGGAAAATACCACTTTGACCTTTAAGCAGATTGCAGATTTCTGTGAGTTGCATGAGTTGGAAGTTCAAGCTATTGCAGATGGTGATATTGCTTATAATATTCGTGGGGTTAGCCCTGTTTCTAACGGACAGTTGTCTGTTGAAGAAATCGCTCGTTGTGAAGCCGATGAAACAGCACAATTGGTTGCTTCTGTTTTGGAAAGAAATGTTAAAGAACGCAATGCAAAAGCTAAAAAGGTTTTGTCTCCGACACAACGTTCGGAAAAACCAAATGCTATTTTGTGGATTTTGAAGAATTGTCCGGAAGTTATGGATTCGCAAATTTGTAAGCTTATCGGTACAACAAAGCCGACAATTAACTCTATCCGTAACGGAACACACTCCAATATGGCAAATTTGCGCCCGGTTAACCCGATGGCGGTTGGTCTTTGCTCTGAAAAAGATTTGGAAAAAGCTATGGCTATTTCTCAACAACAGGCCGAAATTAAAGAAAATAAGGGCAAAAAGAAGACCAAGAAGAAAACAGCTAAGAAAAAGACAGCTAAGAAAGCAGTTGCAAAGAAGACCGCAACTAAGAAAGTAGCTGAGAAGAAGACAGCCACAAAGAAAGCTGCTACTAAGAAGAAAGCCGCAAAGAAGACAACGGCAAAGGCTACGGCTAAGAAAACTTCCGCTAAGAAAACGACAACCAAGGCTACAGCAGCTAAAAAAGCTCCGGCAAAGAAAGCCGCCGCTAAAAAGACAGCTGCTAAGAAGCCTGCCGCAAAGAAAACAACGGCAAAAGCTACAACAGCTAAAAAAGCTCCGGCAAAGAAAGCCGCCGCTAAAAAGACAGCTACTAAAAAGGCTCCGGCTAAAAAGACAGCTACTAAGAAACCGGCCGCAAAGAAGACAACGGCAAAAGCAACAGTAGCTAAAAAAGCTCCGGCAAAGAAAGCCGCCGCTAAAAAGCCTGCCGCAAAGAAGGCTCCTGCCAAAAAGGCAGCTGCTAAGAAACCGGCCGCAAAGAAGGTAGCTAAAAAGACGGCAACTAAGAAAGCGAAATAACTTATCGGGAGGTAAGTGATGAAGGGCGCTTCTGAAAAGAGGTGCCTTTTTTGTTGGTTTTTAAAATAAAAATCCTTGAGAACGGTATTGCCAATGGCAACGGGTTCTCAAGGTGTTTTTTTAATCATCAAATTCTTTTACAATCGTATCGCACTGATTGAAGAAGGCGGTCCGTGAGGACTTAAAACTCTTCGGTGCAACAGCCTGCCAGATTCTCATTAAGAGGAAGCACAGCAGGAAACTTGTGATGAAATAGGGCGCGCAGTCAAAAACATAGCATGCCAAGATAAATAGCTTATCCAAAATATCATCACCGGTGCCGTAGTAATTGTTGTTTGTAAAGAGGTGGATGATTACACTGATGACACCAGCGAATGTGCTGATTATCATCTTAAAGTTTTTCTTTGCCATAGTTTTATGTTTTTTTGACGTTAATATTCAATATGTTTTAGGAGTCAAAGAATATCACGGCAAAACAACCATGACAAACGCTCCATATCTATATACTAATAGTATTTAATCGTTTAAATCATACCATATTTTTCGCTTTTGGTCAAATAAAAAAGAAACATACATACTAGTATGTATAATTAACTTGAAATTTAAATTTTTTTGCTCTATATATAGCTTGAAAGAAGGTGATTGTAATGACTGTTCAAAAGAAAATTATAAAAGTTTCTCCTTTTTCTTATAATAAAATCTTAGGCGGACAACGCAAGATTGATATTCGCCCCTATGTGCCTTCTTTACAAGCGCTTCGAGTCGGTGATACTCTGGAATATGTTAACCTGGAAACCCAAACCTCTATTATGCGTGAAATAAAAGGTATCGCCCTTTTTGAGGATTTTGATACGCTTATTCGTATGCTCCCGCCGGAAATGATCGGTTATAATAATCGAGAGGAAATTAAAGTTCGTGTTGAGCGTATGTATAGCAAAGAGCAGGAAAAAGAATACGGAGCCTGTGCGCTCTTTATTGAAGAGCCGGATATTAAGAGGTTGATGAAACTTAATAGTATGGAAAGAATAGCATAGGGGTTTGCCTAGCACGCATCATAAAAGCGTCGGCGCTTACTTATGTACTTTATGTTTGTACACCGCGCTCGCGGCGCCACTTTTAGCATACGCACTATCCAAACCCATAGCAAAAACAGTCTTCGGACTGTTTTTTTGTTTTAAATATAGGGGTTTGCCTAGCACGCATCATAAAAGCGTCGTGTGACTATATTTCTTATTTTAATTTAGAAATGTTTTCTGGCGGCTTTTTTAAGTTTTTGCCCACCATGGCCAATGTCGGCGATGATTTCAATTTTGGCATCATCTAAAGCGCGATATAAATCCCAGGCACCTTTTAACGGGCAACACATATCTAAGCGGTTGTGGATGATGGTTGTTGGGATGGATTGGATTTTTTCTATGTTTTTTAGAATTTCATTGTCATCTAAAAAATAACGATTGGCGGCATAATAGAGTGCAATTCTTGCCGAATTTATGGTGGCATTATCAATGCGTACTTCTTCAAATTTGGCGTCGATTCTGCCTAAAATACGTTCATAGTTGCACATGTATTTAATGGCTTTTTGTATGGAACTTAAGTCATCCGAAAAGATAAGTTTGGCATAATGAGTATAGGGATTAATGCCTTCACTTTGATGACGTATTTCTTCTAATAAATCAGGATAGAAAAGGCCGCTGTCTTTTAACATCCATTCCATATCTTCTCGGCGTGCCAAAAAAACCGAATAAACAAAGAGTGATTTAGTTATTTCAGGGTAGCGCTCGGCAAATAGTAAGGCCAGAGTTGATCCCCAGGAACCGCCTGAAACAATAACGGGTGTCTTGATTTCTAAATAATCCAGAAGACGTTTGGCATCTTTGACTAATCTTTTTGTGTCGTTTAAGGAGACGATGTCTTCGCTTACGGATCGACCGCACCCTCTTTGATCAAACATTATAACACGCTGTTTTTTGAGATTAAAATATTCGCCGTGTGATGTTTTACATGTGCCACCCGGACCACCATGAAAGTTTAAGACAACTTCACCTTTGGGATTCCCCATTTGTTGGTAATAGATTTCGTGGCCTTCTTGTGCCGGTAACCAACCTTTATCAAAGACTTTATTGTTGAAAAATCCGAACATTTTTTTCCCTTTTTTGATATTTATTATAATGTGATTGGTAAATGCTTAATATTTGTTTAATTTGCGAGATAAAATATGAAAATTGTCGGTACAGCCATTATTGTTAATGAAAATGGTGAAATTTTAATCGGACAAAGACCTGAAGGAAAGGCTTTGCCAGGGTTGTGGGAATTTCCGGGCGGAAAGCTTGAGGAAGGTGAGACAATTGAGCAGTGCATTGTTCGTGAAATAAAAGAAGAGCTGAATGTTGAATGTGTCGTTGGTGATTTTTTATTGACGGTTTCTAAAGAGTATGAACATGGTGATTTTCAACTGATGGTCTATCTTGCAAAGATTGTGGATGAAGAGAATTTGAAGGCTAATGTGCATCAGAAGTTGCTGTGGGTGATGCCTGCAGAAATGGGGAAATATGAATTTCCTCCTGCTGATGCAGAAATTATTTCTTATTTGCAAGAAAAGTTTTAATTATATTAAAGTTTTTTTAGGGTTTTGAGGTGTAGACTTGAGCAAAAGGTGTCTTGCCGGAGTATGTCTATGTCTGTTAAAAAATATATTAAATATTTGAATTTATTGACATTTATTGGAATGTGCTTGCCATTGAATGCACATGCTTATTCGTATAATTTGAGTGCGATTTCGGTATTGAGACAAGCGCAAATCGGTAATATGGAATATTTTGAACTATTAAAACGATATCCTCGTGCGATAGATATTATGGATAATTCGGGTGATACGGCTTATTGTATGGCTTTTAAGATTCAAGATATGGAAACGGCAAGCTTTTTGGCTCAGCAAGGGGCCAATGTTCGCCATTCCTGTATCAGACGTTTGCAACATCAAGTAAGACAGAAGAAATTGGCTAAACAATCAGCTGTTGCTAGTAGAAATCAAAATTATGAACAGCGTTTTAAGAATGATAGTTTTTTTGCGAGTGATAGCAATATTTGGTATACTGTTGGCGGTATTGCCGTTGTGGGTGGCGTTGCGGCGGCAATTGCAGGTATTAGTATAGGTGGATCACATCATTCTGATTCAGGGGATGATCCTACACCGGAACCGGTTGGTGACCTTACGGATATGACTGCAGATGAATTTAGAACCGATGAATATAATAGAAGTAATTTTTTAGCGGGTATACATGCGGCGGAGGCTTATGCCCATATCTATAAAAAAGATTCAGTAGGAAATATTTTCAGTCATCAAGCCAATTCGGATAGTCCTTTGGAGAAAATTAAAGTCGGTGTGCTTGATACAGGTGTTTATAATAATAATGATTTGAATAATAAGATTAAAAGGACATACGATATTAATCAGTATAGTGGTGCCAGCTCTATGTGGAGCTATATTTCTTCGCCAACCAAGGAAAATTATGTGTTTAAGGTTGGTGGGTATTACTACGGTGCAACATTTAATCTATCAACCATGCAAGGTGATATTTGGAAGAATGAAAGTGGCTCTATTAAGTTGACTGAGTCAGAAATGAAAAAACTGGTTGGTGAAAAAATATCCGGTGTTACCTTTAGTGATATGACGCTGATGAATGGCGAAAGTGGTCAGCCAGGTGTGGATATGAGCACCTTTATTACAAGTACTTCAGATACTACAAAGTTGCTTAACAACTGGTTTGGTTTGGCTCATAACATGAGTCATGGAACGCATGTGACAGGTATTATTGCTGCCAAGAAAAATGATAGCGGTATGCATGGTGTGGCTTTTGAAAATGCGCAGATTTATGCAGCTAGTTGGGATTTATCCAGTGCAACAAGTATTTATGGCACAGTTAAGAACATGGTTGATGAAGGTGTTGTTGTGTTAAATAACAGTTGGGGATATGGTGCCAATGCAACCTATAATGCTGATACTTTTCCTTCATATATGTCTTCACTTACCGATGAGATTAATTCTTATGTGTATTTGGCAAATCATAAAGGTGTTTGGGTTCATGCAACAGGCAATGAAGGGTATTCCAATGCCGATATATACACTGGTATAGGTAAAGTTGATTTGTCTTCTTATGGTTATAGCGGGCCGGGTGAATATGAGGTGCCCTTCATCGCCGTAGCATCACTTGATGTATCGACAGCTACAGCTTCTGCACCATCCGGAAAGTTAGCGAGTTATTCAAACAAATGTGGCTCAACCAAAGATTATTGTATTGCGGCTTCAGGTACAAATATTCTTTCTACAGCAGCTTCTAATCAGGGCTTTATTTATATGGATGGTACATCTATGGCGACGCCGACTGTTACAGGTAGCATTGCACTCTTGAATGGCTATTATCCATGGCTTTCAGCTCAGAATGTAGCATATCTTTTGCTTGAAACGGCTAATAATACCGGTACTTATGCAGATAGTGCTACTTATGGTCGGGGTGCACTTGATTTGGAAGCAGCAATTACTAAACCGGTTGGAGGTTTGGGAATAGCTACTTCGGATAATGTTAATTCTTTACAATCTATCGGTCAGAGTAAATTGCATTTAACAGGTGCAACACAGAAACAGTTAGCTAAAGCAATGCCAAAAGATATGGTGGCATTTGATGTGCTGAAAAGACCATTTAAGTACGATATGGCCAATATGGTTAGTAAAACACATGGTTCAAATGCAAATTTAAGGAATGAAGTATCACATATGGCTATGACCGGGGCTAAAAAAGTAATAAAAGATGAAAAAACGGGATTTTCATTCAGCTCAAGTGAGGCTATGAATAAGAACGGACAAGCCAATCTTTCATCTATGGAAATTGTAAAAGAAACAGGTGATGGAGAATCAACCAGATTTTATTATGCGGAGCAAAGCAAATACGCGACATCGGAAGATGCTTTGAAACCGTCAACAAATCCGTATTTATCGATGAGACAAGCTTATGGTGCGGAAAATACCATGAAGTTGAGCGAAAGTTCTAAATTGAAACTCTCATTACAAACCGGTGAGAACGGATTGTATGAAAGAGATTATGAACAAGATAGGCAATCGTTTAAGGAACGCTCATATGCGATTAATGCCGAATATAATTTTAATCTGACAGATTATTTGGAATTGGCAACGGTAGGCGGAATGTTGTTTGAAGAAGATGCAATGCTTGGTATGAACGGTGAAGGCGGATTTGCAATCAGAGATGGTTCGACCTATTATATGGGGATAAAGGCCGCATTGAATATTACCCCGAATTTGAGCTTGCTTATGGCTTATTATCGCGGTTATACGCAAGGTCAGGATACATCGCTAATGTCTATCTCTGATTTGGAAACCGAAAGCTATATGATGGCGGCGGAATATCGTCTTAACGGTAGGGGTGATAAGGTTGGGTTGAGCTTGTCATCACCATTATCGGTAGTTAAAGGAAAGGCCGGATTTAAGTATGCGAGCGGCCGAGATAATTACTCTGATACGGTATATATGCAGAAGCTGACGACATCGTTAAAACCGGCGGCACAGGAGTATGATCTCGGGTTATATTATATGGGTAAACCTAAAGAAGATTTCGGGATAATGGGTAAGGTTGAAACACGCTTTAATGCCGATGGTGAGAAAGGTCTAAATGACTATATCGGGATTATAGGTGCCTCTAAGTCTTTTTAAGTATAAAATATAGAAGTTTCAGTCTGAATATTTTGTCAAAAAATATCTTTTTTCGTCCTTTTTGTCTTTACTTTTTATTTAATTTCATTATAATGGCACACAGTTTAGTCTACGGAGTCATTAAATGAATGTTATAAAAAAAGCGGTTATTTTATGTATAGCCTTCTTTTTTGCAGAAAGTTTTGTTGTGCCCGGTTGTGCATCGGCATACGTTTTGACGACGACTGAAATATATAAGCAAGCTCATTATAAAAATTACCAATTTATGAATTGGATTACGAGGTACAGTCGTGCCATCGATGTGCAAAATCGTTCTGGTGATACGGCTTATTGTATAGCTCTTAAAAATAAAGATTTTGATGCTCAGCAGGTTTTAAAATCGTATGGGGCAAATCTTAATCATCCGTGTGTTACAAAAATTGAAGAAGCTGAACGGAAAGCGGAGGATTTTAAAACTGAAAATAAATCCGTGCAATATTCGGAAAAAGAAGTTGGTGTAAAGTATATGCCATCGAGCGGTTCTAACTATCTATGGTGGGGCTTGGGAGCTCTTGCCGTTGGTGGTGGGGCGGTTGCGATTGCCAGTAGCAATGGTGGTGGAAGTGTGCATATTTCGCAGGGGAGTGTTGAATATACAAGTGGTGGTAATGAAAATGGCTCTAAGAATAATAATACCGGTGATGATGACGCTGAAGGTGAAAATAATACCGGTGGCAGTGATGATGGTGGTGAAGATAACACCGGTGGCGGTGATGATGATGGTACTGAAACAACAGGTGGAAGCAGTTCATCTGAAGAAGAGAATACAAAATCTTTGACGGATGTATCTGCGGCATATTTTAAGACAGCTGAATACACAAAAGGTAATTATTTAGATGCCATTCATGCGGCGGAGGCTTATAGTATTATATATAAAAAGGATGAAAACGGAAATTTAGTTAGTCACCAAGCAGCTTCTGATGAGCCACTTAAAAAGGTTAAAGTAGGTGTTATCGATACAGGTGTTTATCAGCACACTGATTTGGGAGGTAAGATTGTAGGTGCATATGATGCAAATACTTATAATTCTAAAGGGAATGCTTGGGGGGTTGCTAAAGGTAATATACACTACTATGTTTTGTATGAAAATGGTAAATATTATTTCTTTAGGGTAAATACAAAGAGTCATCCAGTTTCTGTTTCTCCATATAGTGATTTGAATTTTGATGAGCTTGCTTCTAAATTGACAAGCTATGGACTTGTTTTTTCTGATTTTACACTTATGAATGGTGCAGGACAAGGGACACCTGGTGTTTCGGATAAAGGTTTTAAGGCAGGAATGGATAATGTGGTAACATGGTGGAATATTGTTAGTGATTTGCATCATGGAACACATGTTGCGGGAATTATTGCTGCAAATAAAAATGATAGCGGTATGCATGGTGTGGCTTTTGAAAATGCGCAGATTTATGCAGCTAGTTGGGATTATAATCAAAGTATGTATCCGATGGTAAAGACTATGGTGGATAATGAAGTCAGTGTCTTAAATAACAGTTGGGGATATACCGAATCTAATGCTGCAAATTCCAGTTGGCTCTTTTTACATGATGGAAGAAATGTGTTATCTTCTTATGCGTATGCTGCTTCTCATGGAGTTGTTTGGGTGCAGGCTACGGGTAATGAGGGAATGACTGAAGCAGGAGTTCAAGCCGGTATCGGAAAACTTAACCTTTCCAGTTATGGTTATAACGGTCCCGGTCAGTATGAAGTGCCGTTTGTAGCGGTTACAGCTTTGGATGTTTCTAAGGCAACGGAGACAGCGCCAGTTGGGCGAGTTGCTGATTATGCAAACTGGTGCGGTTCAGCGAAAAATTATTGTATTGCCGCACCGGGGACAGATATTTATTCAACCGCAAATATTGAAAACAGCTATGTAAATATGGAAGGTACATCTATGGCGGCACCGGTTGTTTCCGGCAGTATTGCTCTTTTGATGGGATATTATCCTTATTTGACAGGGCAAAATATAGCTTGGTTGCTTTTGGAAACGGCTAATAATACCGGTGCTTATGCGGATAGTACTATTTATGGTCGAGGAGTTCTTGATTTAGAAAGAGCTTTGCAACCGGTTGGAATATTGAGCGTTGCTTCTGGTGAGACTTTAAGTTCGTTAAAACCGGTTAATCAGAGTCGATTGCATTTAACAGGTGCAACACAGAAACAGTTAGCTAAAGCAATGCCAAAAGATATGGTAGCATTTGATGTGCTGAAAAGACCATTTAAGTACGATATGGCCAATATGGTTAGTAAAACACATGGTTCAAATGCAAATTTAAGGAATGAAGTATCACATATGGCTATGACCGGGGCTAAAAAAGTAATAAAAGATGAAAAAACGGGATTTTCATTCAGCTCAAGTGAGGCTATGAATAAGAACGGACAAGCCAATCTTTCATCTATGGAAATTGTAAAAGAAACAGGTGATGGAGAATCAACCAGATTTTATTATGCGGAGCAAAGCAAATACGCGACATCGGAAGATGCTTTGAAACCGTCAACAAATCCGTATTTATCGATGAGACAAGCTTATGGTGCGGAAAATACCATGAAGTTGAGCGAAAGTTCTAAATTGAAACTCTCATTACAAACCGGTGAGAACGGATTGTATGAAAGAGATTATGAACAAGATAGGCAATCGTTTAAGGAACGCTCATATGCGATTAATGCCGAATATAATTTTAATCTGACAGATTATTTGGAATTGGCAACGGTAGGCGGAATGTTGTTTGAAGAAGATGCAATGCTTGGTATGAACGGTGAAGGCGGATTTGCAATCAGAGATGGTTCGACCTATTATATGGGGATAAAGGCCGCATTGAATATTACCCCGAATTTGAGCTTGCTTATGGCTTATTATCGCGGTTATACGCAAGGTCAGGATACATCGCTAATGTCTATCTCTGATTTGGAAACCGAAAGCTATATGATGGCGGCGGAATATCGTCTTAACGGTAGGGGTGATAAGGTTGGGTTGAGCTTGTCATCACCATTATCGGTAGTTAAAGGAAAGGCCGGATTTAAGTATGCGAGCGGCCGAGATAATTACTCTGATACGGTATATATGCAGAAGCTGACGACATCGTTAAAACCGGCGGCACAGGAGTATGATCTCGGGTTATATTATATGGGTAAACCTAAAGAAGATTTCGGGATAATGGGTAAGGTTGAAACACGCTTTAATGCCGATGGCGAGAAAGGTCAAAACGACTATATCGGTATTATAGGTATTTCTAAGTCATTTTAGGCTGATTTTTTAATCAAATATTTAAATTGATGTGATAAAAGGTAAGCATGGGTTGAGGATGCTTGCGGAGATAGATATGGAAATTTTGGCTTTTTTAGGTATTATCTTGATGTGGGGCGTGGTCTTGCTGGTATTTGCCGTGAGTTTAATGGGAATATATTTGCTTATTTCTTCATCTTTTCAAAAATATGCGCCACCGGTACGTTCTTCCGGAAAGTTGAAAAATGCTGTATTAACAGAAGTAACAAAATATTTGGAAAAAGCACCTAAAGGTCAACAAATTGTTGATTTGGGAAGCGGATGGGGAACACTTTTATTGCCATTGGCAAAAAAATTTCCCGAACATAAGTTTGTGGGGATAGAACGAGCATTTACACCTTTTCATATCAGTCGTTTTCGTGCATGTAAATTACCTAATCTGGAATTTCTTAAAAAGGACTTTTTTGAATATGATTTGACACAGACAAATGTTGTTCTGCTGTTTTTAATTGGTTTTATGATGCCGAAAGTAACAGAAAAATGCTTAAAAGAATTACCTAAAGGGGCAAAAGTTTATGCTTCAAGATTTCCTTTGACGGATGTAAATGCTGATGAAGTTGTCAAATTGGGTGATAAAATGAGTGTTTACTACGTTTATGAGATAAAGTGAGGCTGATTTTTTGCTTGTTTTAAGGGGATTTATGTGGTATAATTCTTTGTATGATGAGCCGTTAAGGAATGTATTATGAGCAAAATAAAAGTGCCCGAATTTGAAAATATTCAAGAATTTGAAAAATGGGCAGATAAGTTAAAAGATAAAGAAATTCAGTCTTGGAGCACAAAAGACTGGCTCAAGGTTTATGAGCAATTAGATAAGATTCCGATGAGTGGTACGGCGTTTGAAAAAGATTGTCTTAATGACGGTTTGATTAAACTCTATCGTAATTATCGTTTGGAAGAAGCCGATTTTAGGGCTATGCGGGAGATCGGTCGAACAATCGGGCATAACTTAGCTGAACAAAAGATAGGCTTTGATTTGGCCGGTGTGAATGTGAAAAACCAATTCACAGACGGGGCCAGAGAATCATTTGCTCATGCTGCTGATAAGGCGGTATACCAAGCAACATCATATCCGAAGGCTGAAGGAACGCCTCTTAACAATTATGGTATGGCCGGTTCTAAAATCAGGGTTTTTGATGCGGCAAGTAATCCGGGGCTTGCTGGCGGAGCGATGAAACTTGATGATTATCAGTCCTTAATCAGAATATCTGATGAAGTAGCTACGGATGTTTATGGCACGATACCTTTTCACGAGAGTGTGCATTCACAAATGCAAACCTTAAAAACGGGACAAAAAGAGGCTTTGGAGAAGATGGGGATTAAACCGCAAGAAGCCTTTTCGGATGATTTTTATAAACTGCTTCAATATAACGATAAGTATTATGTGAATAATACTAAATCAACTACTCTTTACGGCGATTTGGAAAGAAGGTTGGAAAGTGGTGAAATAACGGCAAAGGAGTTTGATAAACTTAATTCGCGACAGGTTTTCAGAGGCTATGCCAAACAACCGATGGAAACACAGGCAGAACTCATAGGAACCTATGCAGAACATTATTATCGCCAGGAAACAGGGCAACTTTCCGAGCGGGCGGCACGTGCTTTTACAGATACTTTCGGTACACCGCAATGGGCAAAATATAATAAAAACGGTGGCGTGGATTTAGGTTTTCATGTTGAAAATAAAGAGGGGATGGATAATCTTATCAAAACTTTTGTTGATGATGAGACGGCGGCTAAACTTACGCTTAATTATGATGAGGCACACAGAACATACAAAGTTACCGTTCCGCAAGATTTTGCTACTAAACAAGCTTTCGAGCATTCAGCCATTGCTTCTAAATTTTCTACAAATTTAGGTGTTTTGCCAACAAAAGTTGACTATAGCGATGCGGGAAAAGTTGTAATGCAATTTAATGAAAACGCTGATTATTTCAAAGAGATATTTGAGCACAACAGGTTTGGTAAATTGAGTGAAGAAGCGCTGGCAAATATGGAAATTAAACCGCTTGAAGGGGGCGGATGTACAATAGCAATTTCTAACAGTGCGGAGAAATCTCAGAAACTTATTTCCGAAATGTCGGTAATCAGCAATAAGGTTAATGCTTATAACGCACAGTGGATGCAGGCGGTAGATGATTTTAATAACGGAAAGCCGGCGAAGATTACGTGCAGTCATATTCCGGATGGGGAAGATTTGACGTATTTTTCTAAAATGGAGATTGATGTTAAAACAATCGGCAAAGATGTCAAATTGCCGGCCGAAGTAACAATGAAAAAAGTGCCGGATGGGGTTGATTTGAGCAGTGCCGAAAGAGTTGTTATCAGCGGAGATAGGCCGACTATTGGAAATAATGTGAAATTTCCTAAAGAAGTGGAAATGAATGTTATTCCGGCAGGGGCTGATTTGAGCTCTGCGGAAAAAGTGATTTTGAACGGTCAATGCGCGATTGAGGTTGGTGAAAATGTTAAATTACCGAAAGAGGTAACGGTAAAATATGCCCATAACAGTTTGGATTTGAGCAGCGCAGAGAGAGTTGTTTTTGACGGAACGCCTCCGGGTTTGAATTGTAAGCTTCCGAAAGATGTAGAAGTGCGAAATACATTTGTGACCGAACTGCCGAACCAAGAAATCAAATTTTCGGGCGAGTGTTCTATTTATGGCAGACAAGTTGAGAATCCGATTGATTTGAGTAAGTGTGATTTCAGCCAGGCGGAAAAAGTGGAACTCGGTAATTGTAAAATTACGGCGGAAACAAAATTACCGGCAGGTGAAAAAGTTGTTCTTACCGATATTGTGGATGTTGCAGACAGAGAGGCTCTGGAGAAAGTTTTGAAAGCAGACGTATCAAAAGCTTCTGTTATTCAAGTGCCATCGCAAGACATGATGAAAGGGTTGGAATATCCGAAAAATACCATGGTCAGTTTTACGGATACAGAAGCGGTTTATGTGCCTAATGAAGAGGCATTGAACAGGTATGTGGAAAGAAGTGGTGAGAAATTGCCTGCTGAAGTAAAAATCATCAGACCGGGAGATGTGGCAGAAAAGAGTGCTATTGGTACAGCATCTAAACAAGTGGTTAAAGAGAGTCTTGGAGTACAAGCCAAGAAAGCGGCATTGAAGATTAATAAACTCTATGATGATACTTTTGATAAGTATGTTGAAAAAATGATAAAAATGGATACGCCGAAATGGGTTAAAAGTGTTGATAATGCTGTGGCTAAACCGATCCATGTGACAGCGGAAAAGATGCAAAAATGGGGTGAAAAGTTTGTTAAAACACCAACTGGGGCGGCTATTCAGAAACAAGTAGAAAAATCTCTTTTGAAAATTGGCGGAGAAGCGGCAGTTAAATCTGCGGCCAAGAAAATTCCGTTGGTATGCGTTGGGGTGGCCTGTGCAATGGCGAAAGATCGATTTGAAAAAGGGGAATATATTGCCGGTACTGCGGAAGTTGTTTCCGGTGTTGCGGCTTGTGTGCCGGTGTTTGGAACGGCGGTCAGCTTGGGTATTGATGCGGCAGTATTGGCCAGCGATTTGTTGTCTTCTTCTCATGGTTCTTATACAGTGGATAAACAGCAGGCTATTTATGCCCCTGATGCGACAAGAGTTGTTAATCAACGCGCAGAAATGGAACTAAGGCAAAAAGAGTTTGAACAGAGGCAGAAAGAACTTAAGAAAATTAAAAAAGAAAACAAGGCAACAGATATTATCTATAATGTGGAACAGGCTAAAATTGCTTTGAATAATGATCCGTTGGCAGCAGCTGAAAGTACAAGTGTACAGAAGCCGATTATAGTTACGCAACAAACGCGAACCAGAGAATTGACGGATAGTGAGGCAGAACAAGTATTAATCGAAAAGAGAGAACAGGAAGCCTTAAGACGCTATATTGATAAGTATTCCAGATAGAGTTTTTAAGAATTATTTTATCAATTTCTTTATCTTTTTATAGAGCTTTTTGGAAGACCAGTCAGTTTCACCCTGGATGGTGGCAACCTTTTTACCGTTTCTATCCATGATGACAGTGTAGGGGGTGGAACCGATGCCTAAACTTAATGAAAGTTTGTTGTTTTTATCATGGTAAAAAGGAATGGTCGGGGCGCCGTATTTGGTTAAAAATTGTCTTTCTTCTTTATAATTGTCCCATTCTGATGCAGGTGCAACAAGCATGACATTGACATTGTCTCTTGCTGCTTTAGGGTAGAATTTTTCTAAGTATTTCATCTCTCTTAAGCAGGGGGCACAATTTTGTGACCAAAATATCATGATGGTGAGATCTGCCTGAGTGTTTCTGATAAATTGCCTTTGATTTTGTTCTGAAATAAGGGAAACATTTGGCATATCAACAGGGTATTCCAATACATAAAGCTCGCCAAGGGGGCTGTATGCAATGGCCTTAAATGAAATTAAACATAAAATAAGTAGTATGCGATATAACCGAATCATCTGTTTTTCCTGTTAATAAATCAATTGTATTTTGTACAATCAGAGGTTTGTATGTATACTTTACTTGTCGATATTCCAATATATAGGGTAAAAAATGAAATATTTAGTTAAATTTTTAATGATTTTTTCAATATTTTTTTCCATTCTATACGTAAGCGGTTGCGGTAGAATTTCAAAAAATGTACCGGTAGAGGGAAGCGGATATCCGCATACCTATCCTCGCTATTAGGTTAACTGTTTAGAAAATAGAGGAAAAAAATATGGATAACAGCAAGACTGATGATTATTCCGATGTTATGATTCCTTATGTGGAATTTGCTGAGAATGCTAATGAAAGAACACCGTGTATTTTGGTGTTGGATTGTTCCGGCTCTATGAGAGGTGAACCTATCAAACAATTGAATACCGGTTTGCAAGCGCTTGAAAAGGAGTTAAAAGAAGATATTGATGCCAGTTCTCGTGTGCAACTTTTGGTTATAAAGGCGTATGGTAAGGATGATGCGGAAATTTCTGCCGATTGGGTTGATGCCATGAATTTTACGGCACCAGTTATGGAGGCTTCCGGACTTTCACCAATCGGTAAAGCAATGGTCTTGGCTTTGCAGAAAATTGAAGAACAAAAATGTTTGTATGACAGTTGTGGTATTACCTCAAAACGTCCATGGATTTTTCTTATCAGCGATGGGGAACCGACTGATTACGGATGGGAACAGGCTGCAGCAAAATGTCGTGAAGCACAGCAAAACAAAAAAGTTGTTATTCATGCTGTAGGAACGCAAGGTGCTAATTTGGAAAAATTGGCTAAATTTTCTTTGATGTCACCAAAACGCTTGAGTGGTTTGAAGTTTACTGAGTTTTTCCTTTGGTTATCAAGAAGTGTTTCTTGTATTTCACGGGCAGCTCCGAATATGCCAGATATTTTAGATGATATTGAGGGGTGGCATGAAGAAAACATCTAAGGCTATTCGTGTTATTGCAACAAAGATTACCGGTAGCTTACATTTGGCAAAAAATACACCATGTCAGGATTTTTATTACTATGCTTGTTCGGGCAATAAATTGGTGGCGGTGGTTTCGGACGGTGCGGGTTCAGCAAAATATGGCAAGATTGGTGCCAAGATGATATGCGAAACGTTGGTGAATGTTTTAATCAATACACCGCTTAAAGATGTGGAACGTACGGTTCAAATGGCAGTGGAGATGGCTCGCGAAAGATTGGTCATTCACCGTTTGAATAAAAGTAAATCAGAACAGGAAATATTAAATTTTTCAGCTACGATGGTGGGTGTGGTTTATCATCGCAACCATGGGGTGTTTTTTCATATCGGTGATGGTGCCGGTGTGGCGGTTCATTGTGTAAATGATAAAATTGATTATACTCTTTCCAGACCGGCAAACGGAAGATTTTCGTGCGAAACATACTTTTATACGATGAAAAATTGGAAAGATTGCTTGAGATTTACTAAAATTGAAAAGGCTGATGCTCTCTTTTTAATGACAGACGGGGTAACAAATTTTGCTCTTTCGGAAGATATGTGTCGTTTGAAAAAGGGTTTTATCGAACCGATTAATCAGTATTTGCAAGCAGAGAGTAATAAACAGAGGGCAGTTGTTGCCTTGAATAATACGCTTGATACCAAGCAGGCGCGTAAACTTAATTCCGATGATAAAACTTTTCTGTGGGCGGGGCTATGAGTATAGAAGAACCACAAATATCATCACAGCAATATAATGCTATTTTTGCAGATAGGCATTTTGAAAAAATTACGCTGGGGCATTTGCTTAATAAAGGAGGTGCCGCAGGTAAGGTTTTTGAAATTGCCGGTAAGCCCAATAAGGTGGCTAAAATATTTCATGAAAGGCAAAAAAGTAATACCAATCGTTTGAAACTCGAGGCGATGGTGGTCAATAATCCGAATATTCCTTCGGTGGTGGCTCATGGGATAGAATATGTGCAAGTTGCCTGGCCAGAAGCTGTTTTGGAAGATGATGAAGGATATTGCGTTGGCTATATGATGCCGTTTATTAATACGGCAGAGGCTGTTTCTTTGGATCATTTGATGCAGAGTGCCGTTCGCAGCAAACTCGGGTTAAGTGATAAATATGAATATCGCGTGATGGCAGCTTATAATGTGGCTTTGATGGTTGCCTCATTGCATAGGTATGGGCATTATATTATTGATTTGAAACCGGCAAATGTTTTTATTTATAAAAAAACTATGACAGTGGCGGTTTTTGATTGTGACGGTTTTTCAATCAAGGGAGAGCAAGCACGGTTTCCGGCAGAATTTGTGAGCGAAGAATATATTTATCCGGAAGGAATGGATCAGGCTTGCGAAGAAATGGGCGAAGAACAAGATAAGTTTGCTTTGGCCGTGATTATATTTAAGTTGTTAAATAATGGTATTCATCCTTTTTCGGGTGTGGTCAAAAAAAATGCAGATAGTACGCTTTCTATTCAGGAAAGAATTGCTAAATATCACTATGCTTATGGTATGTGGAGCGACAATTATCAGGCCCCACATCCTTATAGTATTCATGAATTTTTGCCGGCAAGCACAATGAAACTTTTCGATAGAGCATTTGTTAAGGGGCAAAATCGTCCGACAGCTCTTGAATGGCAAGCTGAATTGGATTATCTTTTGAAGAATATTAAATATTGCAAAAAGAATCCTAACCATGCCTATTTCACAAATAAAGGTTGCGGATTGTGTGTGGCGGAAGAAAAGCTTAAAGCGAATCTGAAGGTTATTCAGGAAAAGAATGCACAGCCACAGAAAATTAGAGGATTTGAATTAAATAAACTTTCCAAAGAAAGCTTGAAAGAGGATAGAAAACACCAGCGCCGGAGTGATAAGCGTAAGACACGTTTGGCTTATTTTACGGTGATGTTTTATAGCTTGTTGATGACATTCTTCCCGAGAATCTGTTTAAGTTTTAGGTCCGATTTGGATAAATTGGGAATATCTTTGCAGCTGGTTGTGTATATCTTGTTTTTTAATTTATTGCATTTTTTGGTGCGAAAATATCGGAATTTTTTGGTCAGGTACATCGGCGGTATTATGGTAAATGCCCTTATTACATACACTTATTGCTGTGTTGTGATTGCTTTGATTGTTAGTAACAATATTGATTGGGCAAAATTGTTTAATGCATTTTAGTTAATAGTTTCCTTAGTGATACTATACCCCTTTTAAGTTCCTACTTTTCATTTTTTTTAAGCTGTATTATAAATATAGCTATTGTTTGATTTTTATATAAGGATAGGCCTGTGATTAGTTTAAAAAATGTTATTATTTCTGGTAAAGAAGTTCTGCCGATTGTTGAAGGCGGTAAGGGTATTAACGGTACAGATGGTAGAAGTAGCGGTCACTTTGCTAAAGAAGGTTGTGTGGGTACAATTTCTTTGGTGAGTGCTGACTACTATGATAATAACGGAAAAGTTGTTTTAGAGCGTATACGAGCTAAAAGCCGTTTGGATAGACATGCTGAGTTGATCGAAGGTGCCATCAAGGGGGGAATTGCTCAAGCACAAATTGCTCACGAAATTGCCGGGGATAAAGGTAGAATTCATGTTAATGAACTTTGGGAATTAGCTGATTCTGAAACAATAATTAACGGTGTTTTGGATGGAGCAAAAGGATTGATTCATGGTGTGACTTGCGGTGCTGGTTTACCTTATAAGTTGGGCGAAATTGCATCAGCACATGGCGTTTACTATTATCCGATTGTTTCTTCTGCCAGGGCTTTGCAAATTTTGTGGAAACGTGCTTATTCTAAATATAGTGAATTTTTAGGTGGTGTTGTTTATGAGGATCCTTGGCTTGCCGGTGGACATAATGGTTTATCTAATGCTGAAAATCCGAATGAACCGCAAGCCCCATATAATCGCGTCAAAGATTTGCGTACGGCGATGAATAGTTTGGGTTTGCAAAATACACCGATTTTTATTGGTGGTGGTGTTTGGTGTTTAAAGGAATGGGAAAACTATTTAGATAATCCAGAAATCGGTCCTGTGGCATTCCAATTCGGGACGCGTCCGATGATTACAACCGAAAGTCCAATTCCGGCAGCATGGCAACAGGTTATGCTTAAGACTAAGCCAGGTGATGTGGCTTTGCAACTTTTCAGCCCTACAGGATTTTATTCTTCTGCTATTAGGAACAAATTCCTAAATCGTTTGTTTGAACGTAAGGAAGGAGAAATTTCTTTTATGGAGGAAGCGAATGATGAGTATGGCGCACCACTTAAATTGAGTGAAAATAAAACGGTGTATATTAAAGCTGAAGACATGGCTAAAGCGGAAAATCAAATGAAAGCCGGCTTTACGGTTATTCAAGAAACACCGGATGCAACAGTGGTCTTTTTAACACCGGATGAATGGAAAACAATGAAGGAAGACAGAGCTAACTGTTCCGGTTGCTTGTCACAATGCCAGTTTTCCAGTTGGTCAGGTACGAAGGGAACAACAGGTAAAATTTGTGACCCGCGTACTTATTGTATCCATAAAACTTTGTTTGAAGTAGCCCATACCGGGAAACCTGAAGATAATCTTTGTTTTGCAGGGCATCAGGTTTATCGTTTTGCGCAAGATCCGATGTATGCTAACGGGCATATTCCTTCAACGCATGAATTGATAGAAGCAATTAAAAGGGGTGAATAGATTTCCCTTTTTGTAAAAAGAATACACCTTGTATCGTTTGTTGATACAAGGTGTATTCCTTTTACTCGTTTTCTACGGCACATATTATTTCTTCTTTAGAGAAGATCTTTAGTGCCTCTTGATAAAAAATGCATGTGTCAGGGCCATCAGTGATGGTGCCGTCTGACAGATTGCGGTGAGTGTGATAAAGGGTATCACCTCTTAAGGTGAATTCACACATTATTTCCGGCTTTTCTTGGGAAGAATTACTACAGGATGTTAAACAAATAACACCTATAACCGATAAGACCGCTTGAATTGTTTTTTTCATTTCTAATAATTTTACTGTTATACATAAACTTATATGTTTTGATTGCTTTATATCATTTATGGGGAAAACTGTCAATAATTTTAGCGCATTAAAGCCATTTAATGATTGCAAAACCGCCGATGAGCAACAGTAAAAAGATTATAGATAGAAGATTTAGATTTTTTTCTATGAAAGTTTTCATCGGTTCACCGAAGCGTTTTAATAACCAGGCGATGAGGTAAAAACGTATGCCGCGGGCTAAAATTGAGGCAATGGTGAACACGACTAAGTCCAGTCTGACAACACCGCTGGCAATAGTAATAATTTTATAAGGGAATGGAGTGATTCCAGCACCGAAGACAATCCATGCACCATATTCGTGGTAATAATTTTCAAATTTAATGAAATTATCCATGTAGCCATAGAAATTTAACAAAGGTCTGGCGATGACTTCAAATCCGAATACACCAATGGCATAACCGAGATAACCGCCCAAAATGCTTGCAATTAAAGCAACACCGGCAATTTTGTAGGCTTGTTTCGGGGTGGCTAATACCATGGGAATAATCATAATATCCGGTGGTATCGGAAAGAAAGAACTCTCTATGAAAGATATGACAAAAAGCCATAATAAAGCATTTTTCTTAGCTGCCAAATTTAGGGTATAATCATAAACGTGTTTGGTTAAATTTTTTAGTGCCATATTTTAAGTTCTTTCGTCCTTGTTATTTTCCTTATTTGTGCTTATCGTAAAAATTGTTCTATTTCCTCAACATTTTGTGTGTTTTCCACATAAAATGTTTTTGGAAAGGAAAATATTTTTTGCGATTTGCTTAAAGCCGGTAAGAAATTGATGCAAATAACTGATGGGCGATTTTTTTCTAAATATGTTTTGGCTGCCGCAGTGTTATGTACTTCAAAAACACTATATCCTTTGGCACGGGCGGAAGATGTGAAAATCGGGCGCTCATAGGGTTTGAGATTTACGTAGAGTATTTGATGATGTTTGTTACCGACACAGTAGCTTTCCAAAATATCAAGCAGTTCTTTTTTGGCTTCATCATGTGTCAGGTAGTGACTGATTGCAGGGTGAAAGATTAGTGCTTTTGGCGCCTCTGATACGACCACAATGGGAATGGTGGTGCGTTCAAAATGTCTGCCTAATGATGAAATGTAGTCAATCGGAGTTTTTCTATCAAAATCAAAAAGCATGACATTGGGTGTAATTTCTTTGTGATACAAAGTAAATTGATGCAGGTTGTCGGTATCAAATAAAAAATAGCCGCGCTCTTTAAGACCTGCATGATAAAGTTCTTTATTTGCCGTGTTGGTATTATAAATAAAAATGTTGCCGGTGTTTTGCATCTTTTTCTCCTTTTTTGAAGTTTGGAGAAATATATATGCAGTTTTAGGGCTGTTTTTAAGAGCGGTGCTGTTTTAAAAATGCTTCATAAGTGTTTTCAAGCAACATGGCTATAGTCATTGGACCGACACCGCCGGGAACAGGGGTTATATATGAGGCTGTTTGTTTTGCTTCTTCTGTTTGTACATCTCCCTTTAGGCCTTGCGGAGTTCTGTTGATACCGACATCAATAACAATAGCGGATTTTTTTATATATTCTTTAGTTATAAATTCCGCTTTGCCGATGGCTACAACTAAAATATCTGCTGTTTGGCAAACTTTTGCCAGATCTTTGGTTTTGGAATGAGCAATCGTTACAGTGCAATTTTCTGCTAATAATAAATGGGCTGTGGGGATACCGACAATTTGTGAACGTCCAATGACAACCGCATTCATGCCGGTTAGATCCGGCTGAACGCTTTTTATTAAGCGAATAATTCCTTTTGGTGTGCATGGAATAAAAGCAGAAGAATTCTTTTGTATTAATAAACCTGTGTTATGAGGATGGAAACCATCAACGTCTTTAATCGGATTGATAAAAGATAAAATCTTCTTTTCATCTAAATGTTTGGGAAGCGGTAACTGAATTAGTATGCCGTTGATATCTGGATTTTGGTTTAATTCTTCAACGAGGTTTAATATTTCTTCTTCTGTAACGGAATCCGGAAGATGATGCGTATGAGGGGTGATACCTACCTCTATGCAGGCTTTTTCTTTATTGCGAACGTATACTTCGCTTGCCGGATTTTTGCCGACTTGGATAACGGCAAGTGCCGGTTTTTTTTGGCTATCAGCTAGTTTTTCTTTTAGTTCTAAACGATAATTCGAAGCCAATTTTTTGCCATCAATTAATTGTGCCGTCATTCGCTTTTCTCCAGTAATTTTAATTGTTTATCGATAATTGCAGAAGGTTCAATCTCTAGTAAAACTTTTTTGTAGCGGTCGGTCTGGCCGGCTATAATGCTAAAACATGATTTGCTCTGATTTAAGCTCTTGCTCAAGATTTTGATTAGTTCTTGGTTTGCTTTGCCTTTTTCGGGAACAGAATTAAGACTGATTTTTAAAAAATCCTGATTGTTATTATCTGTAAAAATACCGCCGATACCACACTTTGAGGCATTGGGTGTTACCCTTATCCTCAAAATATAGCCGGCGGTTGTTTGTTCGTAATACATACAGAGCTTTTAACCGTGCAAAGCGCGACAAGTTTGTTCTAATATGTGTTCGAGTATCATCAATATGACGATGAGAACGTATGGGGAAATATCAAAACCTTGTACAGGTTTGATGTATTCACGCAGTTTGGCATATACCGGTTCGGTAATTTTGTGCAATAAAGTTAAGAACTTTTTGAATGCCGCGCCCCCCTGACCAATGATATTGAAGTGCATGCACCAGTATAGAACAACGTTGACAACATTGAGTATAAAGTAAATTTCAACGATGCACTTAATACTCCATAACAGGGTTTCTAAGATAATTTCCATCTACGTTTCTCCTTATAAAAATTTTAGCGTTCATATCCCTCAGAAGCGCGTGTTGGCATCATCTGATTTTCTGAGCGAGTGGTTTGTTGTTGTACAACATTTTCCGTACGCTGATTTTGGACATTCGGCATTTCTAACATACGCATCATATATAATACGTTTGTTTGTAAATAGTCAAGATGAGAATAGTTTTCATCCAAATCTTCACTTATCGGCAAAATGCATAATGTTGCCAAATTGGCATCAAAAGAAGTGAATGGCTCTAAAGATAATTTTTGGCAGTAATTTTCGTATTTTTCAATTAACTCCCTAACATCACGTTCTTTCTTTTTGACCAAAGAATTGGTATTGGCAACCATGCTGCGCATTTCTCTTAAACGAGCAAGTTTGAAACGTAAAATATCAATTTTTTCTTTGTTGTGTTCCAAATTGGAGGCTTGATACAATGCAAGGCACAACAAAATTTCAGCTTCACGATCATAGCTCATGTTTAAGAATTTTTTACGTTCATGTATGTCGCTCTCGGTTACTTCTCCATCGCTGGTGTGTCTGATGATTTCGGCAGTTGCTCCAACCCAACGATAATATTCGTTCATGGAAGATGTTTCACAGCTGCTTTGTTCTATTAAATCTGCAATTTGAGCATCTAGAGAATAAGGGATGAAATCTTTTGAAGATTCATTTCTTTCAATGAAATCTGCCAAGTTTTCACGCACATGCGCAATTGCAATGGGTTTCTGTTCAATTTCTGTATTGTAATCTTTAGGTGCAAAAACGGTTTCACGGCAAAGAGCACCTTTTTCTTCTTCCGGAAGATTGGGATACTGTTTTTGCAGGTGAGATTTAATAACCTTGTAATAGTTTACAGGGGTTTGTTTTGTAATATTCTCTTTTTCCATAGCACCCTCCTTTCATTTCGGTTCCGTATCTATTAAAACAAAAAATTCTTAATCTTTCAATAAAAAACGGAAAAAAACGGTCAATATCCGGTCAATATGAAAGTTTTTGTTGTTACTTTAAGCTGACAAGAAAATTTTGTTTGAAAAAAAGAAAGTTGGGTGTTATAGTGCCGCTAAAAGTTAAATGTTACAGGTTTTACAGATTTAGGGAATGACTAAAAAATATTTTATAAAAACTTTCGGCTGCCAGATGAATGTTTATGATTCAAATCGCATGGCATGTATGCTTGAAGAGATGGGCTTAAAGAAAGCAACATCACAGCGTGATGCCGATGTTGTTGTGTTTAATACCTGTCATATTCGCGAAAAAGCAGCGGAAAAGGTGTTTTCTGATTTGGGACGTGAATACTTGATTAAATTGGAGCGGGCCGAAGAGGGAAAAGATACCATTATTGGTGTTACCGGTTGTGTGGTGCAAGCTGAAGATACGGAAATATTAAAACGTGCACCATATGTTGATTTCGCATTGGGGCCGTTGCGTTATTTCAGATTAAAAGAAGTGGTACAAGAAATTTTTAATCAGCGTGAAATGCAATTATTGGATACGGAATTTTCCGCAATTTCTAAGTTTGATATGTTGCCGGAGAACAAATCTGAAGGGGCTTGTTCTTATTTGGCTATTCAAGAAGGATGTAACAATTTTTGCACATATTGTGTGGTTCCGTATACCCGTGGAGTGGAAGTCAGCCGACCGGTGGAAGATGTTTTGAAGGAAGCCCGTCGCTTGGTTGATACGGGAACACTCGAAATCAATCTTTTGGGACAGAATGTTAATTCTTATCATGGTGAAGACGCAAACGGTAAAGAGCGTGATTTGGCGTATTTGTTGCGTAAAATTGCAGAGATTGACGGGCTTAAGAGAATCCGTTATACAACATCTTATCCGGCGGATGTGAATGATGAATTGATTGCTTGCCACAGAGATTTGGATAAATTGATGCCTTATTTGCATTTACCGATACAATCCGGTTCAGATGCTATTTTGAAAAAAATGAACAGACGGCATACCAGTGGTGATTATTTGCGTGTGGTTGAAAAATTAAAAGAAGCGAATCCGAATATAGGTATGTCTTCTGATTTTATTGTCGGTTTTCCGGGAGAAACGGATGAGGATTTTCAAAAGACCTTAGATGTGGTTAATTCGGTTAAATATATCCAGGCTTTTTCTTTTAAGTACAGCAAACGTCCGGGGACACCGGCTGCTGTGATGGATAATCAGGTTGAAGAAAAGGTTAAAAAAGAAAGATTGCAAATTTTGCAGGATTTGTTGTTTGATTATCAAACAAAGTTTAATGAAAGCAGTGTCGGTAAAATTATGCCGGTGTTGTTTGAAAATAAAGGTCGACATAGAGGCCAATTAACGGGACGTACCCCTTATATGCAAAATCTTTATGCCGAGGCAGATAATTCTTTAATTAACAAAATTGTTAAAGTACGTGTTAACGGTGCAACAACTAACTCTTTAAGCGGGGAGGTAATATAATATGGCTGAACTTAGTTTTGAATTATTTAATAATCAATTGTTGAAAGTCGTTGTTGGGGTCAATGATGAAAATATTCGTTTGATTGAGAAAATGCTTAATGTTGAAATATTAAGTTTTGGTAATCAGGTGACCATTAAAGGTGCGGCAGGTGATATTGAAAATGCCAAAACAGCAATTGATATTTTGTATGAAAAAGCCAGCAAAGGACATGTGGTTGGAGAACAGGAGGTGAAAGCTGCGGTTCGTATTAGCGGCGGAAACGGTTCACCGGATGAAAAGCAGTCTTTAAGTGAAATGGTATTAAAAACCAAAAAGCGCTATATTTATCCGCGTTCTGCAACTCAAGCAGCATATATTACCGAAATGATGAATAATGAATTAGTTTTCGGTTTAGGCCCTGCCGGTACAGGTAAAACTTATTTGGCGGTTGCTTTGGCTGTTTCTATGATGCTTGAAGGAGCGGTTGATAAAATCATTTTATCACGTCCGGCGGTGGAGGCCGGTGAAAACTTAGGTTTCTTGCCGGGTGATTTGAAGGAAAAAGTCGATCCTTATCTGCGTCCGCTTTATGATGCTCTTTATGAAATGTTGCCTGCTGAACAGGTGGATAAGAAATTGGCATTGGGAGAAATTGAGATTGCACCGTTGGCCTTTATGCGCGGGCGCACGCTATCCAATGCTTTTGTTATCTTGGATGAAGCCCAAAATACCACACCAATGCAGATGAAAATGTTTTTGACCCGTTTGGGTGAAAATTCCAGAATGGTGGTTAATGGTGACTTGAGCCAGGTGGATTTGCCAAGAGGTGTTATTTCCGGCTTGCGTGATGCTTTAGATACTTTGAAAGGAATCAACAATATTGGTTCTGTTACTTTCTCGGCTAATGATGTTGTACGTCACGGATTGGTAGCCAAGATTGTTAAGGCATATGAGGAAAAAAGCAAAAGGGCTGAAAATGAAAAGTAAAATAGTTTTAGACGTTATTGCAGAAGACGATATATGGACCGAGGCCGTCGATTTTGATGTGTTTAAGGTTGCTCAAGAATTGAAAGATTTAACTTTTGAATATGTGACTCAGGCCGGGCATGAATTGTTAAATATGGATAAAACGTTTTTTGTTAACGTGTGTTTGAGTAATGATGAAGCTGTTCATAAGCTTAATAAGGAATTTCGAGGGCAGGATAAATCAACCAATGTACTTTCTTTTGCGAATATTGATGATGATGAATTTTGGAATGAATTGTCAGAGGAAAAAGAAGTCGCGTTGGGGGATATTATTCTAGCCTTTGAAACTTTGCAGAAAGAGGCAGATATTAAGAGTATAAGTGTTTATGCGCATTATTGCCATCTTTTGGTGCATGGCTTTTTGCATATCTTGGGCTTTGATCATCAAGAAGATGATGAGGCTGAAGAAATGGAAGGGCTGGAAACGGAAATTTTGGCTGCTTTTTCTATTGAGAATCCATATCAGGAAACTGAGGAAATTTAAGATATGCATACCGTTTGGAATAAAAGTAAGACGGTGCTAAAGTGTTGGGCAATTATTTTTGCCGGCGCTGTCTCTTCTTTTATTTTTCCTCCGTTTGCTAATGTCTGTTTGGGATATTTGGCGCTTATCGGATTTTTAGCATTTTTATTTTTTAAGCCACGTTTGAAAAAAGAACTTTTCGGGATTGCTTATCTTTTTGGTTTTGCTTTTTATTGTGTAGGTTTTTCATGGATAAATAATGCATTACTTATTGAAGCTGATAAATTTGCTTCATTTATTCCGTTGGTTATTTTTGCAATAGGGAGTTTTTTCGGCTTATTTTGGGCTATACCTGCACTTTTTGCGGCAGGAAACAAAAATGTTTATCAAAAAATGATAGCCTTTTCTGCGACCTTTGTTTTGATGGAATGGGTGAGGAGTTTTATTTTTACGGGTTTCCCATGGAATCTTTTGGGAACGGCTTTCAGTTTTTCTCCCTATATGATTCAGGGGGCAGCTTTCATCGGTACATACGGTTTGTCTTTGCTTTTGTTGCTGTTTTGCTCGGGAGTGGCACTGTTGGTGATAGGCCTGTTGCAAAAGCGTTTTTATAAGGGAAGTTTGCTGTTTTTATTAATCCCGGCAGTGTTTTTCTTTGTGAGTGCACAGCAAATAAAAGAACCGGAATGTTTGCATTGTGAGGAACAAAGGGGATTGCTTGTGCGGTTGGTACAGCCGAGTATTCCGCAAACATTTAAGTGGCATCCAGCATTGATGTATCAAAATTTTAGGCAATATATTGAGTTGAGTAAAAAAGGCTCGGAAGAAGGGTATTGGCCACTTGAGGAAATAGACTTGGTTGTTTGGGGAGAAACCGCAACACCTTATATCTTAGATAGAGATGAAGAACATCGATTAGAACTTAAAGAGGCTATTCCGCAAGGTGGATTTTTGGTAACCGGTGTATTGCGGGCCGGTATGGAAAATGGTGGAATAGTACCTTATAATTCTTTGTATGTTTTGGATGATAAGGCGAATATAAAAGATTATTATGATAAAGCTCATCTGGTACCTTTTGGAGAATATTTGCCATTTCGGGAATATCTTCCGGATTTTATGTCTCCGGTGGCAGATATCGTCGGTGATTTAGGGAAAGGGGAAAAATATAAAAATATCAATGTTTTGGGTTTGCCGTTGATGGGGGGGGCTATTTGTTATGAGAGTATTTTTCCGAAACAGGTGCTTAATCCACAAAAGAAGCCGGAAGTTTTGTTAGTGCTTGCTAATGACGGGTGGTATGGCATTAGTGCCGGACCATATCAGCATTTGGCAGCCGCACAGATGCGAGCAGTGGAAGAGGGAATAACGGTTATTCGTAGCGCTAATACGGGTATAAGTGCAATAATAGAACCAAGCGGAAAAATAACAGGGCAAATCGGATTAAATGAAGTTGGTATTACGGATATTATGCTTAAAAAGCCTTTGACTAAAGATACTTTTTATGGTCGCTATGGAAATGTTATTCCTTTAAGTTTGCTACTTTTATTGCTTTTGTGGAGTATGTTTTTTAATGATTTTAAGAGTGCTTTTCGAGGCAAAGATAAATGATAAAAAGCATGGTGAGAATCGTGTAACTTTTTAAAAAAATATTGCAATTTAAAAGCCTGTAGTGTATAGGTGCAGTGTGTTGTTGTAAATTTTTGTTATAAAAACAGAGGGGGTTCTTATGCCACGCGGACGGAAAAAGAAATCGGAATTGGTGAGTGCAGATGGAGTTGTTGAAAGCGGTATCGGTCCGGTTGATGTTCATGTCGGTGCAAGAATTGGTGCCAGAAGAAAACTTTTACAACTTAGTCAGAAAGAATTGGCAGAGCGCCTGGGTATTACATTTCAACAAGTACAAAAATATGAAAAGGGCGTTAACAGAATCGGTGCAGGCAGACTCTATAGTATTGCTTCGATTTTGGGTGTTGATGTTAGTTATTTTTATAGTGATTTGGATTCAACATCTTTTTCTATGTTGGCTGAGAATGATACGCCATTTGGTATAGGTTTTTTGCAGGAAGATGTGGTTGAACAGCAATTTAATCCAATGAGCGGGGCTGAGGCAACAGTTTTGTTGAAAGCTTTTTATGCACTTCCTCCAAAGGCCAGAAAAGCTCTGTTGATTATGTTGACCAATCTTAAAGATAAAGAAGATATTGATTCAGAGGCCTAAGTATGTTACCGGATACACCTAAGTTTTTTGGTCGTCGTAAAGGGCGGATTGTTCGTAAGGCGAAAACCTTTCTTTTGGAAAAAATGCTGCCACAGCTTAAGGTTGCGGAAACGTCTGATTTTGATAAAGAAAAAATGTTTGGTGAACCTAAGGCTGAAATATGTTTGGAAATAGGTTTCGGTGACGGGCAGCATATATTCGGACAGGCGAAAAATAACCCTCAGAATGGTTATATCGGGGTGGAAGTTTTTCAGAATGGTGTTGCGAATTTACTTACTCTTATCAGCGGTATTAAAGAAGGGGATAATCTGCCTGATGAAGTGAATGCTCACTCTTTTGATGTACATAATATCCGTATTTATGATGATGATGTGCGGTTGTTGTTTGCAAAAATACCGGATAATTTTTTTGATAAAATCTATCTATTGTTTCCGGATCCGTGGCCGAAGAAAAGACATACCGAGAGGAGATTTGTTAATCCGGGAAATCTGAAAGAATTGGCACGTGTTTTGAAAAGAGGCGGATTGTTCAGGGTGGCGACCGATCACCCGATATATAAGCGCCATGTGTTACGCACAATGCATGAATGCAAAGATTTTGTGTGGACGGCAAAATGCGGAGATGATTGGCGAAAAGAACCCAAAGATTGGGTGAAAACCAAATATCAGCAAAAGGCAATACGAGAGGGACGTCGTCCGGTTTGGTTTGATTATTTAAGAGTGTGAACTTTACGAAATAATTTATAATTTAAAACCTCGCAATATAGTAAAAGTTCGGGGGAATTTATGCTTGACATCAAAGGGTTTTCTTTTCATAATTGTGCGAAATTTCTTATTGTGTAACTTAAAAATGTATTTTTATGAAAGAGCAAATTAAAAGAAGAATTGCCTTATGGAAAAAAATTTTTGCCAAAGGCAACAGACGGCTTGGAGAAGAAACTCCGTGGTTGGAAATATTATCAACACAGAATTTTGACTATGAGGAAACTGTGCAAAGAGTCACTGAAGCTGTCTTGAATTACGGCGGCTTTACGCAGGCCGAGATTGGTTCACTCAATCTTCGTCCTCACTATGAACAGGCAAAAAAGGTGTTGGAAATATTGCATGATATAAACGGATTTTGGTTTTATTCATCCCCTCTGAAGGGTGGTGCTTATTTGGAGGTTCGTTTACTCAACAATATGAAGCCCGGCGCTCTTCCTGTTTATGAGGCTAAGATTGTTACCGATGAGCCGGTTGATTTGACTGATGATTTTTATCTGTTCTTCGGTAGTGGCGATAAGAACAATGCCAAAAGTGTTGTGTTGAGGTATGCGAAACCTTAAAGATTAAACAGTCCTTTTGAAGAATGTTCATTTATTGTAAATGAGTGTTTTTCAAGCGGACTGTTTTTTGTTTGCGTGAATTATGGTTGTTTAAAATAAGTGGAAAAGTGACACTTTTTAAAGGTAAAATTAAATTTTATGTATTAAGTTAGGTGACAATTCGGGGAAGTGACTGTGTTAAAAACAGAAGCTTTTCTATTGTTAAAGTAATAATTTTAAGGAAATAAAAATGGTATCATTAGCAGAAAAAATGGCCGCTAATATGGACTCTTCGGTTTTTAGTAAGGCGACAGAGTTGCATAAGCGTTTGCTGTTTACACTTATGGCATTGATTGTCTTTCGTTTGGGAACTTTTATTCCGCTTCCGGGTATTGATTCTCGCGTATTAGCGGAAATCTTCTCCAGACATTCTAACGGTATTTTGGGCATGTTTAATATGTTTTCCGGTGGCGCATTGGAACGTATGACGATTTTTGCCTTAAACATTATGCCATATATCTCGGCATCCATTATTTTGCAATTGGGACAGTCTATTGTTCCGTCTTTGGCTGCTTTGAAGAAAGAGGGTGAGGCCGGACATCGTAAAATGATGCACTATACGAAGTTGCTGACTGTTTTGATTACCGTTGTTCAAGGTTATGGTATCGCATGGGGCTTGATGAGCCTTTCTAACTCTGATGGTTCGAGTGCTGTGGTTATTGCACCATATACATTTATCTTTTCAACGATTATTTCATTGACCGGTGGTACAATGTTTATCGTATGGCTTGGTGAACAGATTACATCTCGCGGTGTTGGTAACGGTTCTTCCTTAATCATTACGGTTGGTATTATTGCCAATATTCCTTCTGCCATTGCGCAGACTTTGGAATTGGGGCGTATCGGTTCCATGTCCGCATTTGTTATTATCGGGCTGTTCTTGATGAGTATTGCTTTGGTATACATCATCTTGAAAGTTGAAATGGCACAAAGAAAGATTTTGGTTCAATATCCAAAGCGTCAAGTTGGTCTGCGTATGACATCGGCAGAAAGCTCTCACTTGCCGTTGAAAGTTAATCCGACCGGTGTTATTCCGCCGATTTTTGCCAGTGCATTACTTTTGTTGCCGATTACATTGGCTAATATCTGGTCTAATACCGGACCGGAATGGGTTCAAACATTGAGCCGTTATTTGAGCCATGGCCAACCTTTGTATTTGTTGCTTTATGCCGCATTGATTGTCTTTTTTGCTTTCTTCTATACAGCGGTTGTGGTTAATCCGGAAGAAACAGCTGAAAACTTGAAAAAGCACGGCGGTTTTATTGCCGGTATCAGACCGGGTAAGAATACAGCTGAATATTTGGACTATGTTGTTACTCGTTTGACGGTATTGGGTGCCTTCTATTTAGCAGCATTATGTATTATACCGGAAATATTGATTGCAAAACTTTCCGTACCTTTTGTTTTGGGTGGTACAACCCTTCTTATCGTGGTACAAGTTACACTTGACTTTATTACGCAAGTTCAATCACACTTGTTTGCATATCAATATGAGGGATTGTTGAAGAAAGCAGCTCTTGTTAAGAAAAAAAGATAAAATTTGAGCGTCTAATCGCAAATGAAAGCCGGTTGGTAAAAATTTATTTACTACTATGTAAACTAAAATTTTTACCACTGGATAATTACTTCTATCCATCTCAAATTTTATTCTTTTTTAGTAAAGCATTTGAGTGCATTGCAAAAGATCACCGCAAAAGGTGGTCTTTTAATTTTATTATCGGATAGTTAGGTATCTGTAATATTTTCATTTAAAATGTATTTTTTTTGATTTTTTTTAAAAGAATTGTTGACTCTATGAATTTATGTTTTATAATCCGCAGTAATTTTGAAAAGTGGTGATCAACTTTTTGAATGGTTTAATGTATTAAAATAATGGAGATTAAATTTGGCTCGTATAGCTGGTGTAAATATTCCGACCGCCAAGAAACTGGAGATTGCGCTAACCTCTATCTATGGTATCGGGAGAGAAACAGCACAGGTTATCTGTGCAAAAGCGGGCGTTGCCGGTGATCGTCGTGTGCATGAATTATCTGACGAAGACATCGCAAAGGTTCGTGAAGTAATTGATAAGGACTACCTTGTTGAAGGTGAGCTTCGTCGTGAAGTCGGCGTAAATATTAAACGCTTGATGGATTTGGGTTGCTACAGAGGTCTGCGTCATCGTAAAGGTCTGCCTGTCCGTGGACAGAGCACAAAACAAAATGCACGTACCCGTAAAGGTAAGCGCAAGACTGTTGCTAATAAGAAAAAGTAAGGTGAGGTAGCGATGGCAAAAACAGTTATTAAGAAAAAAGAAAAGAAGAACATCACCTCTGGTGTTGCTCATGTCAATTCCACATTCAACAATACAAGAATTACCATTACTGATGCTCAAGGCAATACTGTTGCTTGGTCTACAGCAGGTGCACAAGGTTTTAAGGGTTCTCGTAAGTCTACTCCTTATGCTGCTCAGGTTGCTGCAGAAGAAGCCGGTAAGAAGGCTCAGGAAAATGGTATGAAAACTTTGGAAGTAGAAGTTAAAGGTCCTGGTTCTGGTCGCGAATCGGCCATCAGAGCTTTGCAGGTTATTGGCTTTACCATTACTTCCATCCGTGATGTAACGCCTATTCCGCATAACGGCTGCCGTTTAAAGAAACGCCGCAGAGTTTAATTTTTGGGTTTTTTATGTAGAGGGAAGAATGCCTTTCCTCTACTGTTTTGTGTTATAAACTAGTAAAGAGGGTATTCCGGTGATTCAGAAGAATTGGCAAGAACTTATAAAACCAACTAATTTGGGGGTTGTTCCGGGCGAAGGCAGGAACGTTGCTAAGATAGTTGTAGAACCTTTGGAAAGAGGTTTTGGTTTAACTCTGGGTAACGCGTTAAGGCGTGTTTTATTGTCTTCTTTGCAGGGCGGTGCGGTTACTTCCGTTAAAATTGACGGTGTATTGCATGAGTTTTCTGTTATTGAAGGTGTGCGTGAGGATGTCACCGACGTTATCTTAAATATTAAAGGCTTGGCAGTTGCCGTTCATTCAGAAGGCCATAAAGTTATGCACTTAAAGGCTGAAGGTCCGGCAGTTGTTACCGCAGCTATGATTGAAACAGGTCATGATGTTGAAATTATGAATCCTGAACATGTTATCTGCACCTTGGATGCCGGTGCTAAAATTTCTATGGAAATGACTGTTGGCACAGGTAAAGGTTACGTTCCGGCTGTTCAAAATAAGACTGCTGATGCTCCTATCGGAGTTATTGCCGTTGATGCAATTTATTCTCCGGTACGTAAAGTTTCTTATAAAGTAGATAAGACTCGTGTTGGTCAAAATACCGATTATGATAAGTTGACGATGGTTGTTGAAACCAATGGTGTTTTGACTCCGGAAGATGCAGTTGCTTTGTCTGCAAGAATCTTGCAAGATCAATTGAAGCCGTTCATTAACTTTGATGAACCTGAGAGTGATGTTGAAGATGTTAAGGAAGAATTGCCGTTTGATAGAAATCTGCTTCGCAAGGTTGATGAACTTGAACTTTCTGTTCGTTCTGCAAACTGCTTGAAGAATGATAATATCGTTTATATCGGCGATTTGGTTCAAAAGACGGAAGCTGAAATGCTCAGAACACCTAACTTTGGTCGTAAGTCTTTGAATGAAATCAAAGAAGTATTGTCTAAGATGGGTATTCACTTGGGTATGGAAACTCCGGGTTGGCCACCAGAGAATATTGATGAATTGCTCAAGAAGTGTGATGAGCATTTCTAGAATTTGAGAGAATTCTAAAGTATTGCAAAAGGAACCGTGAGAGCGGTTCCTTTTTTTGTGTGCAAATTTAAGGGGAATTTTATGAATATTATAAATAAAAAAAGTAAGCATATGAAAAAGATTATGTTATCGGTCATTTTGATGATGACCGTTTGCGTGAGCTGGATGCAAGCGCAAAGAATGGATAGCACTAGTGTGTCACCCTCTATCCCTCAGCCCAAAACGGACAATTTTGAGTAGACAGAAGTCCTGCTTGAGAGATTTACCAAATTATTGGAAGAGAATACCAGGATAGATAAGCCCGTTTTAGTGGCATTGAGAAAGAAAAATCCCAAGTGGTTTGCAACCCAAAAAATCGGATTTTCTATTTTAGGAGGAGCTGATGGGGATGCAGACAGTGAAAGGGCGTCATCACCTCTCTTTAACTCAAAGGAGTTGGAAGACAAACAAAACGATAATGACAGCAAATTTAACGGAGGCTTTTCCAGAGAATATACGCTTTCATTTATCTGTGGTCGGATGGAGAATGGTGAGATTAAGTTAAATCCGTTTGGTTTTGCCATCAACAGCGGTCTTGAGGTGTATTTTGACAGACAAGATTATTATGGTGTAACCTGCGATTTACTCGCTAAGGTTGGTGTTGAGACGGGGTTTGGTCACAAGGTAGGCTTTGGATTTGACTTCCTGTTTGGCACAGGAAAATCCTGCGGCGCTTATTATCATCTGTTTAACACTGATAATGATGGTTTCGTGGCAGATGAAAACATTGACGGTGAACCCTACACCGCGTGGTGTATTAAGTTTGGCGGACAGGTGTATTTCCGTACAGGTTTGTTGCAGTCAGGTGGTGGGAAGGATACCCACTTCTTTATTAGGTACGTCAAGTCAAAGAATCCTAACAAAATGCCAGATGCCAAAAGCATGGCTACGCACAGCACCTGGTTTGAGGACAGCTGGCATGTGGGACTTACCTATTTCTTCTAAACAGCTTAAAAAGAGAGCCAACCCATCGGGGTTGGTTCTTTTTTTTGTAAAAATAATTGACAAAATTTTAAAAAAGAGGCATACTCCTCGCTGATTTATTTGATTATTCTGTTTATTAAATATTTTAAAAAATGAAAGAAATTATGAAGGAAGGGTTCAATCCTGTTTATAACAGCGTTGAACAGGTAAAGAGATGTGTAACAAGCATGTTGCCCGGGGAAGTTATTAAAGAGGCGCGAATCGCTATTGTTATCGGACATAACGGCATGAACTTTGTGTCCTCTACGGATTGGCGTTTGACGACTGCTAGCGGCATGAAACGAATATTCACATTCTCTCCGCGCCCGCAGTATCCAAACTTTTTGGAGTGTGTGGCAGGAGTTTCTTATTCCGGTCAACAGGAAACCTTTAAGGTTGTACCGGATGAAGAAGGTCAGAAACATTCAGCTATTGTCATCATAAATGGTAAAGGCTATCGTTTTAAGCCGGGAAAAGCACTTAAAATTTATGTTGAACCCGGTGAAGTGTTTGTGGCAACAGACTGCCTGGTTAGCTGCATAGAGAAAGACGGTATGCGTATATACCAGGTGGAAACAGACGAGAACACTCTTTACGGTAAACTCGGAGAAGACGGACGCGCTTCTCAATTTGTAGATTTCTAATTTAACAGGGACAGTCGGTGTAACAACCGGCTGTTTTTGTTTTGCTTGATTTGTGTACGATTATATGTTAAAATAATTATTATGGAGGATTGCTATGAGTGGTGATGATAAAAAAGGTGATAATAAAGTTCTGTACCGTGGGGATACTATAGAGCGTATAAGACCACTTGATGAGGTTGTTGTCTGTGGAAACGGCACGGAACAGTCTAAAGAATATAAAGAACGTGTGAAAGCTTTGGATGATGCTTTAAGTATTCGCTCTCCAAATTTAGAGAGGTTATCTACCGCTGTAAATACTATGCAAGAGGCGGTTGGTGATATTGATAATTTTGAAGAAAAGATCAATGAAGTTTTATCTAAATATGGGGTAGCTGCCGAAAATGTTGATGAATTTGACCTTTCTCAATTAAGTAAAAAAGATAAAAAACAATTGGAAAAAATCCTCAATAAAGAGTTTTCAAAAGTAAATAAAAGTTTTTCTAAAGCAAAAGATATATTAACGGATGATAAGAAAAAAAATAAACAAATTAATAAGGATTTAAAAGAGGTTACAAAAGAGATAAAAAAATATGAAAAAAAGCATCCGTATGCTAAAGTATTGCGTTTAAGAAAAGAATATGCCGATGCTTTACAAATATTGCTTTTGGAAGATAAAAACAGCGCTGTATATAAACAAGCTAAAAAAGTTGTTAAGGATTATCAAAAGTTACATAAAAATGGAAAGTATTTTTCTTCTAAAGATATTTTTGTAGAACCACTTCAAGGAGATACCAACGGCTTTTATGACGGTCGGAATATTTATATTGATGAGCCGAGGCTTAATGCTAAAGGGATGTTAAAAAATGATCCATTTGATCAGGGAGATCCAACGGCTTTTAATCGTACCGTTGTTCATGAAGGTGGACATAAAAAAGATGGTGAATATGCGGGTGCGAATAATCTGTTTTTTAAGGAACATGTGCTTATGAGTGAACGATTGACTGAAAATCTATCAAAGGCATCCGAATATCTGTATATTGCCGAACAGTGGTCTCTATGTAAAAAAGCAGGAATGGAGTGGTATGAATTTACAAATGTTGCCGGTTGGCCTAGTCGGGTTAAGGTAGATGATATGTTGAAGCAATGTCCAGGGTTGAAAGAAGCTATCAGCGAGAATGGGTTTAATCCCGAAAAAGAAGAAGATGTCAGAAAAGTTATCAAAGTAGCGGGAAAATATTGGCACGATACGTTTGAGAATGCTTATAATGAGCAGGGTATAGAAAATGCCAAAAAAGCACAGGTTACTGGAGAGATTTTGGGTAGAGGCTTTGAGTTAATGGCAAAACAAAATCAATATTATGGTGAAGTGGAAAAAAGAATGTTATCTAATGTTTACACTTGCTATCGAACATATGATTTGTCGCCGTATAAAGATTTATTAAATCCATTGAGTAAAGAAGAGGCTTTGCAATGGCTATCTGATTCTGATAAATTGATTACTGCTGATATGATGGAAAAAATTAATAATTACTTTGATACTCATAATGTTTCGGCTAAAGATAAGGATGCATATTTTGCGGTGGCTTTGGAGAAGGTTATGGATGTAAAAGGAAATGCCAGTGCCTTAAGTTCTTTGCAGTTGGATGAAAAAGTTGTGACTGATGTTAAGGATATTATGAATTCTTACGGATATATGGCTGGGGTGCGAGCAGAATTGAGCCAACAGAGAGGAGAGAGTGGGATTAATCCTAAAGCGAATATGCAAAATTTCAGAATTGATAAGGCTTATCAAAAACGCGGAGATGAATCTGAAGATAAAGAATTATCTATTAAAAAAGAGAGTCATAGAATCGATGTTATGACTAATGGTGGTCAAGAAAGAGATTAAACTAATTTTTTGGAACCAATATATTATGCAATGATATCAGCGGTTATAAGCGGAATAATCGTTTTGAGGGCTGATATTGGCAACTCTACCTGATGACCTATGGCTCCGGCAGAAAAGAAAATTGTGGAGAAATTTTCAGCGGTTATATGTGCTACGGTTTTAAATTGCTTTTTCATACCAATCGGAGAACAACCGCCATGAACATAACCGGTTAGAGGGAGGAGATCTTTTTGTTTGAGCATTTCAATATATTTTTCACCAACGGCAGTGGCAGCTTTTTTCATATCTAACTCTTCGGCAACAGGAACCATAAAGACGTAATGAGTGCCGGTTTTGCCGGTGGTGACCAAAGTTTTGAATACCTGCGCCGGATTTTCGCCTAAGATGGTGGCAATATCGACACCGGTGGTGGAACCATCAGCTTTGAAGATATAATCTTTGTAGGCGATTTTTTGCTTATCTAAAATACGCATGGCGTTGGTTTTTTGATTAGGCATTATCGCTCTCCTCTATGGCTGTTTTTTGAGAGTGAAGAATGCGGAATGTAGGATGATATTTCCTCTAAGATGGTATCTTTATTGAAAACGATGCCGTTGATACCTATTTCTTGGGCGGCTGCGATATTTTTTTCTTTATCATCAATAAAGAGAATCTGCGCAGGGGAAGTTTGCAATTTATCGATTAATGCTTGATATATTTTCGGGTCCGGCTTTAACAGGCCTAAATCATACGACGTAAAGGCGTATTTTTTTGGCACAAGACTGATTTTGGTATCATGCAGGATAGGAAGAGCATTAGAAAGTATGCCTATTTTTATACCGGAATTTTTTAGCTGTTGCATGGCAGTTATGGCTTCTTTAAAAGGTTGACCGCATCCCAGATGCAATTTTTGATTGATGATGGGGAGGGTTTTATGGTTATATGGGACTCGGCAGAAAAAACACAATTCCTCAGCAAATTCCAAATCTGTCGTTTCTCCTCTCATGTAGGGATCATAATCGTAATCAAAGGCGGTATGATGATTGTTGAATAAATCCGGTTCGGTGGTATTTTGTTTCAGATAATCATTTAAAGGACTTAGGGTAAAAGGATAAATTGTTTGTCCGACATCAAATATTGCATATTCTATTTTGGTCATTGTTTTGCCTTGTCTTGTTTTATTTAACAAATTTTAAGTAAGATTTTGCTAGATTGCAAGAGTTAGTTTAAGGAGAAATGTTTTGGATAAGCTGATTATTTGGGATTTTGATGGCGTGGTTGCCGATACGGAAAAACTTTGGCTTACGATTGAGCTGGATGTGTTTAATAAGTATTTGGGACTTAATTGGGATTTTGCAACCATTAACCGTTATTTGGCGGGACAGGCCTTTAGTCGGCAATTGGAAGTGCTTGCCGGTTTGGGAATTTATCCGACGCGAGAAGCTATGCAAGAAATCGGCGAAAGATGTTATCAGGTAATAGACGTAGGTTTTGACCGAATGAAAGGTATTGATGATGCTCTGGCCGTTGAAGGGTATAAACATGCGATGGGTACCGGCGGTGATTTTGTGGAAACCATGGCAAAAATCAAAGCTGTCGGCTTAGAGCACATTTTCGGACCGGATAATCTGGTGACAATTGATTTTGTGGAGCATGGTAAACCGGCCCCTGATACCTTTCTTTTGGCTGCAAAATTGATGGGATTTGAACCAAAAGATTGTATAGTTATTGAAGATTCTATTGCTGGATTGAAAGCAGCTATTAATGCAAATATGGATCCAGTATGTTTTGCCGGTTCGGAGATGTATATAGCAAACCAGGAGCACCTTAAACAGGTTAGAAATTTGGGTGTGACAAAGGTGTTTTTTACGATGCAAGATTTGGCCGAGTATCTACGGCAAGAACAATCCTAACGTAAATTTTGCGGGTCTATGAAAATAGGCTCTCTGTGTTTGTGTTTTTTGATTTTATCATCTTTTTCTTTTTCGGCTCTCTGTTTTTCACGGATGGTTTCTTGATAACGGATAGCTGTTTCGGTAATTTTGTTGAAATTTTCCAAATCCATAGGGGTAAGCGCTTGCCAGGCTTTATTTATACGTGCTTTTGCATATTGCTCTGTTTCATCAAAATTTTCCGGCAAGATGCCCATCAATTTGAGGTAGCAGCATTTGTTAAGATGTTCATGGTCATGAGTCGAGAAAGCAGTTGCACCGTCAAACGGTGTGTTATAATTATCTATCAGATAATTATTTTTAATCATTTCCTGCGAGGTTAAATATTGACCGTTGCTGGTTAACGGGGCAACATAGGTTCTGTCATTATCATCGCCCCAGGCAATTTCGTAAAGAAGATAGAGATTGCTCTGGTGAACGGCATTTTTGTGAATAGTTAAACAACGTTTTTGTGCGTCATCACACCTCTTTTTATCAGCCAAGCTATGAGTACGTTCATAATCCGCTAAAGCTTGACGATAAAGTTCATAGGCTTTATGTGAACGTATGTGAGCATAGAACTGATTTCTTTGTTTAAATTCTATTTCAACATAAAATTTTTCATTGGTTTCAGGCATAAATATCCAGGCAGATAATTTTCTATCAAAATAAAGACGGGGATTTTGACTTAAAGTTTTATCGTATTGGTTGTCATCTCTTTTATCAAACTTCATGAAAGAAGGACAATTTTTCTTAAAGTGTTTGACAATGGCATCAATGTGCTCGGGAAATTTAACCAAGACGGATAATCTGAAAATATCTTTAGGGATGAGGTTATCTTCTCTTATTTCTTTGAAGGTTGATTGAACACGTTTGCTTTCTACCAATGTTTGACGTTCAAGGCAGTATAAGTTTCTTAATTGCTTAATTGTCGGACAGTGGTCGTCGACCAAGGATAGGGATTCAAAGAAAGAATTTTCTCTTTGTTCTTCAGTATCAAATCCAGATAATTCTTTCATTTTTTTGCTGATTAATTCTTTGTGCTCTTTTATGCGTTCTTCAAATATTTTGGCAATAGTTCTTTCCGGACTTTTCATCGGCGGGTCAACAACGTCAACCGGTCCGCATTCCGCTGTCCAAAAACGCCAAGTAGTGGTGGTAAATGAGGAAACAACACTGGTTGAATAACGATTTCTTTTGCTATTTTTATTGGTTTTTACTTCTCCGGTTTCTAAGTCTATACTGAAAATAGATTCCGGTTGGCGAACGTGAAAAGCCTCTCTTATATAGTTGTAGATTTTGCCTACCTTTTTCATGGAGCCGGAGAATAAGTTACAAAGTTGCTGAAAACCGGATTCACCTAAAACTGTGGTTAATTCTTTTTGTTGTGAATAAAAGAATTCTCGTGCGTTATTATCATTGCGTTCGGCAATTGCGTCAACATCTTTCGGGTCAAGTCGAGCTATGTCATCTACGGAATATGTTTGCATCTTTTTCTCCATTACATCCTCTTGCCAATATATCATATTTCAAATATTTTAGCAATAGCTTTTTTAAAGGAAATTTTTATGCAAATGTCATCTGTTTTAAGGTTATTTTTTATCTTTGGAAAAGTAGTCATAAACATCAAGCATGCGGGCCGCAAAGGTTTCGGTATCTTTGAAGTAGCGGCTTTTTATGTCATGCTGTTTATGAATTTCCGCAATGCCGGGGGCGGTGTTGTACATGGTTAAATACATTGCACCACAGAGCAAACATATAATTAACCATAGCATTTTTCGGCCTAATAGAAAGAAGAATAGTGCAAAAAAAGTGACACATCCTATGGCTAAATATGTAGCATACATACCACCGGAGGCACTTTGCGTTAAGTTTAAATCTTCTAAAAAGAAGAGGCCAACAACGGCTAATGCCAAAAATTTCAGAATAAATAAACTGATGGTTAGAAGAATTAACATTTTTTATTCCCTCTTATAAAAGCAGCCTCGTCTGAAGCAGGCGAGACATTGTTGTTTAAGCACTCTTTTTGGCAGTGAGTAATTCTTTGATGCCATCAACAGAACTTAGAACAGCACTGGCTTCATAGGGCATGTAAACAACCTTGTTATCTTTACCAGAAGTAATATCTTTCATGGTTTCAAGATATTTCATGGCAATCAGATATTTGTCTGCTTGACCTTTAGAAGAGAGGGCTTCTATGATTCTGTTAATAGCTTCTTTTTCGGCTTCGGCCTCTACCATACGGGCTTGGGCGATACCTTCAGCTCTTAATATAGCTGATTCTTTTTCACCTTCTGCCTGACGAATGGCTGCTTCTTTTTCACCTTCGGCAATACGAATAGCTGATTCTTTTTGACCTTCGGCTTCATAAATCATAGCGCGTTTTTCACGCTCAGCTTTCATCTGTTTATCCATGGCTGCCTGAATATCTTTTGGAGGCATAATGTCTTGCAACTCGATACGATTGACTTTTACACCCCATTTATCGGAAGCACTGTCGATTGTTTCACGTAATTCAGTATTGATTTTATCACGTGAAGTTAATGTTTCTTGCAGTTCTAACTTACCGATTAATTGACGCAAAGTTGTTTGAGTTAATTTTTCAATTGCTTCGTACAAATTTTCGACACCATATACAGATTTTTCCGGATTGAAAATTTGGAAATATAATACGGCATTAATTGAGATGGAAACGTTATCTTTGGTAATCACGCTTTGACGCGGAAAATCTACCACGGTTTCACGCAAATCTATGCGAGTTGTTTTTTGCATGTATGATGATGAGCTACCGTCGCGATAGTTTACAGTTACTTTTTTATACATGGTTTTTGGGGAATCAAAGAAAGGAAGAATCCAGTTGAGGCCGGCGGATAAAGTTTCTTTGTATTTACCCAGACGTTGAATTATAACAACTTCCTGCTGTTCTACAATAACACAGCCTTTGATAACAAGGTATATGGCAAAGGCAACTAAAAGTCCTAATAGTGTAGACATTATTTCTTTCCTTTCGTTTCAAGTTTTTCAACAAACATGGTTAAATCATTATGACGAATAATTTTTACTTTTTCACCTTTTTTGATTTCAGGTGCATCAGCATCTATGGTGCGCGCTTCCCAATCTTCATCATATATTTTTATGCGGCCGGAGAAAGCACTGATATTTGAAATAGCCGTGGCTTGCTTGCCAATATAAGGGGAATCAATGGCACGTTCCGCGGTCTTATTCGGATTGATATTGAATAAGGGGCGCAAAAACAGTAAAAATAAGATTGATAAGATGACAAATATCGGGATCAAAATGTTTAAACTGTGGATGAAGAATCCTAGTAAGCCACATATTATAGCTGCAAATGCAAAGTTTATGAAAAGCATTGTCGGTGTATAAATTTCTATTATGAAAAATATCAATGCGATAATCATAAAAGTAATAAAAATTGACATGAGAAAAATCCTTATTTGATTGAAAACTTAAGTTCATTTTAAACCAGGATTGTTTTATATTTGGTTAAAATTTATTTGGGTGAAAGACCGCGTTTTTGTATCTTATAAAATAGGAAAACGAATCCAAGCATGTAGAGAACACCAAATATGGAAAATGCTGCGGAAAAACTTAATCCGGTGACATTTTGTGCCGGAGAAATAACAAACTTAAAACATACTAAAGATAGACCAGAGATAGTTTGTTGAAGCATGTTATTGACGGAAGAAATTGTTGCACGAGTTGCCTCAAGAGCATGGTTGTGTACGTGATTATTATTGGCAATATAAAATGCCAGTTGGAAACCTATACCGATACAGACGAAAAATAAACTGATACATGAAACGTAGGGCATCTTAAAATAAAAACTCAATATCATACAGGCGAAAGAGTACATGCATAAAAATGTAGTTACGGCTAACAAACGATTAAAGCCAAAAAAGTTTTTTAGACGGTTGACGTTGAAAGCGAATCCTGCTCGTAAGGCATGGTTCATTACATATACAAAACTGAACATAAAAACAGGTGCAGCCGATAGTTTTAATAATGGTTGGAAACACCAACAAAATAAAGATGTTGTTGAGAACAATAATGCTGAATATACAATATATAAATTGATGTTTGGATTGCCCAAAGTTGCTATGGCTGTATCTTTTATTTCAAGGCATTTTTGCTTTAGGGTGATGGCTTGCGGTTTGGCCGATGGCGGGTTTGGTAAAGTGGTCAAAAGGATGATGCTGATAAGGGTTAAAACGAACTCTAAAGATAATAAAATAACGGTGCCGTAATATTTATATAATACAGCGCTGAATATGGCGGCAAACATGGCCCCGAAGGACATTGCAGAATTTGTTTTTCCACAAGATTTCAGCATTTTTTTGACCTTGTTTTCGCTTCTTAAGTAGTCATAAATATAACTGTCATAAACACCGGATAAAAATGCACGTGATAGGGCGTTGAAAAGCTCACCTAAGAGCACAATATAAAAGCCTGAAAAGGATAGCCATAAAGCGGCTCTTAAAAAGAAGCAGGTGAAGGCTAAAATTAATACTTTTTTCTTGGATAATACATCAGCTATATATCCGCATGGAATTTCAAAAAAAATGCCGGTCAGTTGGAATAACCCCTGAAATAAAACGAAGTCGGCAATACTTAAACCATTTTGCTGATAAAACAAAAGTAATACCGGTGCCAGGTATAATTGTGAGCGCAGAAAACAGGCTAAATTAAGTTTATTTAGCGGTTTATTTAATTTGGTTAATAATTTCATCTAAAAGACCCTTGCAGTTTTTTTAAGTTTAGTAAGTGTAACTCACGACAGCTTAAGATTAGGTAAATATTTTTTGGTACAAAAAAACCTCCTCAAATAAAGGAGGTTTTTTTATATCACTTTAGAGCAAAAATTACTTTTTAGCTTTAGTAGATTTTGCTTTAGATGCGCTGCTCTTCTTGCTAGAAGAAGTTTTCTTAGCAGAAGATGATTTGCAGCAAGAAGCAGCCTTAGAACCATAAATTTGTTCGATAGCCATGTTCCAGAACATTTCATCTTGGCCAAAAGGACAACCAGCATTTTGCCAATTGTAATAAGCAGCTTCTCTAATCAAATTTTCATTGAATGTCATTTCAAATCTCCAAATAATTTTGTTGTTGAACAAGTGTAGTATAAAATAAAATTTTTTTTTGTAAATACGAAATTTTAATATTTTTCGCTCTTCTGATCGTCTTATATAAATTAGTTTAAAAAATCATTAAAAAAAGGGGAATAAATAAAAAAAAATTAATGCTAAAAAAACGATAAAAAAAGCGATAAAAAAATATTTTTTTATTTTGTATAACATTTTGAATCTAATTATTATTTTTATTTTTTTATGGCAGAATATTTTTTATTAATTTGTATGGCTTTTTTATGAAAATTTTATGTCTCAAAAATACTAAAATATTTTTTTGTTTTGATTGTGTAAAAAAAAATAATTTTTGCGATTATTTTAAAACATTTTTTATTCTTGTTTTTTAAAAAGTCTTTTAAATGCAAGCACTTTGTTTTTAAAAGAAAAATGAATGTTTTTGAGATATTTTTTTTTGACAATTTTCTTGCAATTTTTTTGTTTTGCTTTATACATAATAGATGATTTATTTTTTATTTTATTTTGGAGTTGTATAGTTATGGTCAGCACAGTAAAAAAAACTACTGTATCAGGTATGGAAAATTCGCAAGCGCAAAACTTTGTTGTGCTTACTTCAGCGGGGGAAAATATGAGTAATTTACTTTCAAAAAGAGAAATGGATTGCATTATAAACGGTGATTATGAAAACGTTATGGCTGTGTTGGGCATTCATCGGGATAAAGGCACTAAAGAAGTTTTTATCCGCGCCTACAAACCGCAAACCAAATCTATTGAGCTTTTGGATGGTGAAGGTCATTCTTTGGGAATGATGGTAAAGCTTGATGATCGCGGTTTCTATCAAATCAATTTAGGTGCTATGAATGTTGATAATTTTAAGCATAAATTTAGAATTACCAACGACCAAAATCATACTTATGAGGAGGAAGATATTTACTCTTTCCCATCAATACTCGGCGATATTGACGAGTATCTTTTTGCGGAAGGTAATCACCTTGATTTATATAAGAAACTTGGCGCTCATATAATGGAAATTAATGGCGTGAAAGGTGTCGGCTTTTCTGTTTGGGCTCCGAACGCAAAGCGTGTTTCAGTTATAGGGGCTTTCAATAACTGGGATGGCCGTGTAAATGTTATGCGCAAGCATTATAATTGTGGCGTTTGGGATATTTTTATTCCGAATATTATGGAAGGTGAATATTACAGGTTTGAGGTAAAAACACATGAGGGATATATTTTAACAAAGAGTGACCCAATGGCATTTTATTCTGAAGTTCGTCCTAATACCGCTTCAATTGTGTATGATTTAAATCACTATACTTGGAATGATAATGATTGGATGAAGTATCGCGCTTCTTATAACAGTTTTGATCGTCCGATGAGTATTTATGAAGTTCATGCCGGATCTTGGCGTAGAAAAGGACCGAACGGTTCAGAATTTTTAGGTTATCGTGAATTGGCGGATACGTTAGTTCCGTATGTCATGAATATGGGATTTACGCATGTTGAATTTTTACCTTTGTGTGAGCATCCGTTGGACGCTTCTTGGGGGTATCAGGTAACAGGGTTGTTTGCACCGACTTCTCGTTTTGGTACGCCGGATGATTTTCGTTATATGATCGATAAATTTCACCAGGCAAATATCGGTGTGATTATGGATTGGGTTCCGGCGCACTTTCCAAAGGACGGATATGGATTGGTAGAGTTTGACGGAACACACTTGTATGAACATGCAGACCCCAGAAAAGGTGAACATAAAGATTGGGGAACTAAAATCTATAATTACGGTCGTACGGAAGTTGGCAATGTTCTTTGTTGCAGTGCTCTTTATTGGCTGAGAGAATATCATATTGATGGTTTGCGTGTGGATGCGGTTGCCTCTATGCTCTACCTTGATTATTCTCGTAAAGATGGTGAATGGATACCGAATATTTATGGTGGAAATGAGAATCTGGAGGCTATTGCATTTTTGCGTAAGTTGAATGAGCTTTGTTACGGAACTTGTGAAGGGGTTGTTACTTGTGCTGAAGAATCTACGGCATGGCCGATGGTCTCTCGTCCGACTTCTATGGGGGGGCTTGGTTTCGGTTATAAATGGAACATGGGCTGGATGAATGACACCTTGCAATATATAAGCAAAGATGCAATTTATCGTAAGTATGAACATGGAAAATTGACCTTTGGGCTCTTATATGCATTTAATGAGAATTTTATCTTACCGATTTCACATGATGAGGTTGTTCATGGTAAAGGTTCTATGTTATCTAAGATGCCGGGGGATGAGTGGCAAAAATTTGCGAACTTGCGTGCTTATTATGGCTTTATGTGGACGCATCCGGGGAAGAAACTTTTGTTTATGGGTTCTGAATTCGGTCAAGATTGGGAATGGAATTCTGCAGAAAGTTTGAGATGGCATTTACTCCAATATCCGATGTATCAGGGTATGCAAAATTGCGTTAGGGATTTAAACCTGATGTACAAAGGTAATTCTTGCTTCTATGAAGAGGATTTTGACTATAAAGGGTTTGAATGGATTGATCATGCTAATGCAGATGACAGCGTCATTTCTTATATTCGTCGCGGACATGATTATAATAACTATATGATTGTTGTATGCAACTTTACACCAGTTGTTCGTCATAACTTTAAACTCGGTGTACCGGATAGCGGCGTATATCAGGAAATTTTTAACAGTGATGATAAAAATTATTGGGGTAGCGGCGTTAAAAATGAAGGTGAAATTTATGCTAATGATGAAGGAATTTGCGGTCGTCCGCATTCTATCAACATTACATTGCCGCCGCTTTCAACCATCGTGTTAAAGCATATCAGATATTAGTTTGAACAAACAAAGAGGTTATGTATGCCGGATATTAAAGTATGGGACGGAAGAGCATATCCGCTCGGGGCTACACCAGATGAATGGGGCGTTAATTTTGCTCTTTTCTCTGCAGGAGCTCTTAAAGTGGAATTATGTTTATTTGATAAGAGTGGTGTGAAAGAAACAGCGCGCTTTGAAATGGCTGTTCGCGAAAATAATATCTGGCATATTTATCTTGAAGGAGTAAAAGCAGGTCAGGTTTATGGGTATCGTGTTTACGGACCATATGATCCGGCGAAGGGTAAAAGATTTAATCCGAACAAACTTTTGATTGACCCGTATGCTAGAAAACTTATCGGACGTTTGATTTGGCATAAGGCTATTTATGGTTATGATCTGGATAGTCCGGATAAGGATTTGTCTTTTTCAACATTGGATAGTGCTCCTTATGTGCCAAAGTCTGTTGTGGTAGGTCAGAGTAGTTTTGATTGGGAAAATGATGTACCGCCGCAAGTAGATTATTCCAAAACGGTTATTTATGAAATGCATACCAAAGGGTTTACCAGGATGCATCCTAAAGTTGCTGATGCCAAGAGGGGAACTTTTGCCGGTTTGGCATCGCATAGTGCTTGCAGTTATTTGAAGTGGTTAGGTGTTACGTCGATTGAACTTTTGCCGGTAAATGCTTTTATGGCAGAGCGCAATGCAGGTGTTCGTGGCAATTATTGGGGATATGAAACACTTAATTTCTTTGCACTTGAACCAAGTTATTTGGTTGGTTCCGATGTTGACGGTTTTAGAAAGATGGTTAAGCGTTTTCATGAAAACGGTCAGGAAGTTATTTTGGATATGGTTTATAATCATACTCTTGAGGGTAATCATTTAGGACCAACTCTTTCTTTTCGAGGCATTGATAATGAAAGTTATTATACACTGGATGGAACCAATAAACGCTATTATTACGATAGTACAGGTTGCGGGGCTTCGTTTAATCTACAGAATCCTTATGTGTTGACGTTGGTAATGGATTCACTACGTTATTTTGTAGAAGAAATGCATGTTGATGGATTTAGACTAGATTTGGCTGCTTCATTAGCACGCGTTCGGCAGGAATTCAGTCAATATAGCGGCTTTTTGATGTCTATCAGACAAGACGAAATTTTGCAATTGGTGAAAATTGTAGCTGAGCCTTGGGATGTGGGGATCGGCGGTTATCAATTGGGAGCTTTTCCTCCGGGATGCATGGAGTGGAATGACAGATATCGTGATGTTGTCAGACGTTTTTGGCGTGGAGATGACAGACAAATAGGTGAATTGGCGAGCAGGCTTTCCGGTTCAAGTGATGTATTTGGTCCGAGTAAGCGTACGATTTGGAGTTCTGTTAATTATTTAACCATTCATGATGGAATGACGCTTGAAGATTTAACTTGTTATAATCATAAGCATAATCAAGCAAATGGTGAAGATAATCGCGACGGAACAGATGCAAACTGGAGTTATAATTCCGGATTTGAAGGTATGACAACCGATAAAAGGGTTTTAGAAAATAGAAGATTGCGTCGTCGGGCTATGGCGGCCACATTGATGCTTTCTTTCGGTACGCCGATGCTTTTGGCAGGGGACGAATTTCTAAATACTCAATTTGGTAATAACAATGCTTATTGTCAGGATAATGTTATTTCTTATCTGATGTGGGATACGATCGGACCAGAGGAAATTTCTAATATTCGGTACGTAAAGAACTTAATTAAACTGCGTCGGAGAATGGGGATTTTTAATCGAAAAAATTTCTTCTCAGGAGCGTTTGTTGATGCTAAGCAGGGAATTAAAGATTTGGCTTGGTATACAGAGAAAGGTGCCGAATTTGTTCAAAACGATTGGTATCAACAAAACAGACGTGCACTTTCTTATATGGTGGCGGCAAATGATAAAATGTTTTTTGTTATCTTAAATGCTAATGCCAATAATCTTAAATGGAAATTACCAACATTTCGCAAGGCTTATAAATGGAATCTTCTATTAGACAGTTCTGAAAAATTTGAAAGCGAGAAGATAACATCCGGTGCAGATATTTGGGTACCAGCTTGGTCTGTATTATGTTTTGAAATCAAAAAATAGGAGGTTAAAATGACTGAACTTATTAAGCAATTAGCAGAAAGATTGAATATCAGTACTTCTTACAGCTATTTTGCCGGGGGAAAGTTTAAGCAATGTGAGGCTTCTGATGAGTTGCTTTCTTTTTTGATTGAAGACATGGGATATAGTGCCAAAAATGAGGCTGCTATAAAAAAATCTTTTGAACGTTTGGATAAACTGCGTTGGCAACGTGCTATGGAAGCTATTTATGTTTGCCAAGTGGATAATATTTCTTTTGATGTGGTTTTAAAAGATAGCGAAGCTAAAGGAAATATTGATATTTTGATAGCTAAAGAGGGAAGTAAGAAATTCTCTAAATTGCAGGTGGCAATTGAGGAAAAAGAATCGCATAAAGACGGACGTCGTTCATATGTTCGTTTTGATGCTAAAGTTAAAGAAAATATTGAACCTGGATATTATGAAATTAAAGTGCAAACCAATGAGGGAATCCATCATTCTTTGTTGGCGGTGGCTCCGAAGTTATGCTATTCTCTTGATAAAAAAGGCAAAGAAAAGTTGTTTGGTTTTGCTATTCAGCTTTATTCACTTAAGAGCAAACGGAATTGGGGTGTTGGTGATTTTACCGATTTGTTGGCGATGGTTGACATAACAGCTGATAATAACGGTGATGTAATAGGGCTTAATCCCTTAAATGTTCTCTTGAATGATTATCCGGAAAGTGCCAGTCCTTATTCTTCCATCAGCAGACTGTTTTTGAATCCAATGTATATTGATGTAGAAAAAGTCCCTTTCTATGAGAAAAAAGATAAGGATGAAAAGGCAATTGCTATAGCAAAGGCAAAAGAAAATATTGATTATACGTTAGTATATAATGCGAAAATTAAAGCTTTGAGAGCTATATTTGAGCGTTTGAGCGCTCACCAGGACAGTTTGTATGTCAAAGCCTTTAAGAAGTTTATTGCAGATGACAGCGGTGAATTATATCGCTTGGCTGTTTTTCAGACGCTTCAACATGCTCGTTTTATGGCCGGCGGAAAACTCAGTAAGACTGATGAAAAGAATTTATCTTCAGCTATGGGAAGTGGCGTTGAAAAATTTGCCGCAGAACATAAGCATGAAATTGAATTTTTTGAGTTTTTGCAATTTGAAGCAGACAGACAACTTAAATTAGTTGAAAATGAAATAATGAAACGTGGTTTGGTCATTGGACTTTACAGAGATTTACCGGTTGGCGTTTCTAAAGACAGTGCTGAGGTTTGGGGAGATAAATATCTTTATGTACAAAACAGCGGTGCCGGAGTGCCACCGGATAATTATTTTCCGACCGGACAAAAGTGGGGATTGGGTGCGTTTAATCCGACTGAATTAAAAGAACGCGGATATAAGCCTTTTATCAAAATATTGCGTGCTAATATGCGTTGTGCGGGTGCTATCAGAATTGACCATATTATGGGACTTTCGCGCTTGTTTATTATTCCGGATAAAGGTATTGAAGGAACATATATTCGCTACAATGCCCAGGATATGATGAATATTTTAGCGTTGGAAAGTCATTTGAATAAGTGTGTAGTTGTGGGTGAATGTATCGGTAATATTGAAGCTGGATATCCGGAATCATTATTGGCACGTGGTATTTATCTTTTGGGTGTTCTTTGGAGTGAAAGGACACCTGATGGCACAATGAAAACGCCCCAGGAATATGAGAGTAAATATTTTGCTTCTGTCGGTACACATGATATGCCTCCTTTAAGAGCTTGGTGGTTTGGTCGTGAAATTGAAATCATGAACCGTTTGGGACTTTATTCCGAAGAAGATAAGACAGAGGCTTATCATTGCAGAGAGCGTGAACGTCGCCAACTTTTGGAAGCTTTGGATAGGGAAAATGTTTGGCCGAAAGATAAACTCCGGTTAGGTGATTATATCTATGGTGAAGATTTTCCGCAAGGGATTGATGAAGCTGTTCATGCCTATATGGCAAAAAGCAATAGCGAAGTATTTATGTTGCAACCTGAGGATATATTCCAATCAGAAAAAATACAAAATTTACCGGGAACAGATATTGATAAATATCCTAACTGGCGTACCAAGCAGTTGGTTGATGTTGAAGATATAGCTGGCAGTGAAGCTTTTGAGCGTCATATTGCAGCAGTTAAATCTCAACGCTGAATGTTTTTTGAAGCGGCAGCTATGTAAGGCGAATCAATGCACAAAAAAGAAAACGGAAGCATATTTAATATTGATGCATCTTACACAAAGTGGAAGGAACTTTTTTTTAAATATTTTCCTTTGTATGCTATTTGGGTTGAACTGATTATCGTTTCGGTTTTTTATGCTTTAGTGGTAGCTTATATGCCAACCCAAAACGGGGATAATATTGAACATATTCATTCCAGTTTTTTGGTAGCTTCGGGAAAGGTTCCGTATCTTGATTTCTTTCAGCACCATAATCCGCTATTATGGTTTTTATTTGCCCCTGTAGTGCAGTTTTTTGCCTATAATGCCACGATTACGGAAATCGTTTGCTTTATTTCTTTTCTGATATTTTTGAAGTCTTTGGTTTATGTTTATCGGATAGGTTTTGAGTTTATCGGGAATAAGTTTTGGAGCTTGGTAGCGGCGGCGGTGGCAGCTATTCCAAGTTCAAAGCTTTATGCCATCGATTTTAGGCCGGATAATTATATGGTATTTTGTTTGATGGGTGGAATTTACTATTATTTTCGCTATTTTAAGGACAAGAGAAGCTTGTGGCTGACGGTTGCCTTTATTTGGTTTACACTATCGTTTTTATTTGCGCAAAAAGCATTGTTTCCTCTATTTATATTGGGGATTAGCGGGCTTTATTTTTGGTATAAAAAAGAGATTAAGACAAAAGATATGTTAGAAGCTTTAGTAGTACCGATAGTGGGAATTTCTTGTTTTGCAGGTTATCTTTTTTATCATAATATGGTCGAGTTGTATTTTCTTTCAAACTATACCTTTAATCTTAATCTGGTTGAAGGATTTGATATGAATAAGGTTGTCGATTTACCTTTATTTATGCTTATCTTGTTTGTTTTGGGATGGGCCGGAGCGATAATGTCGCTGTTTGGTGGCAATCGCTATTTGAAAATATTAGCTGTTCTTTTTGTGGCGGAGTTTCTGCAGCGAAGATTTTATTTTTCACCTTATACCTACTACTATTGGTTGGCTGTTTATTTAGCTGCTTTGTGTAGTATTCGTTTTTTGGCTTTTCTTAATGATAAAAACAGAATTGTTAGTTTGATATTTATCGGCGGGCTCTATTTCTTTTTGTGTCAAGCGGCATGGGGGCATTATGAAGTATTTAAGTATAGAAAAGATACATGGTATCTTCCGGATTATATAACAAGGCAAATATCTAGGTGTGATTACGTATTTAACGGCGATGGAATGATGTATAATCTTTACGCTAAGGATCCGGCTTATTATTGGCAACTTATCGGTCAACTTGATGTGGTGGGAGAACAGACCGGGATTAAGCCACGGCCGGATATAAATGTATTGATTGAAAAGTATAAGCCTAAATTTATATTTGGAAAGAATTACTTTAATAAGTTTGCTATAGAAAATCGGCGCTCACAGATTGTTCACTATATCGATATGGATATGGTAAACAAGTACTATGAACCGACACAATTTTATCCGATTTATGTGCTTAAAAAAGAATATGTCCGTTCATGTCAGCAAAATCCTGTGACCGGAGAATGGCAGTTTGTTGATTGATTTTTGTGTTAAGTAAGTTTTAAATATCAATGATTATAATCTGTTGAAAGTAACCAATTAGGGGAAAATCAATGTCTGAGAAAAAAGAAAGAAGTAAAATTTTTAAGTTTTTTTATGTGATTTTGAGTATCATTACTTTTCCAATCTTTGTGGTTTTGTTTATGTTGAGGCATCCCATTTGGACCATTTTTATATTGCTTTTGATTGTAGGTGGTGCTGTTTACTATCCTATGAGCCAAGGTGTTAAAACAGATGATTTGGTTACATGGTATCAAAGTAAATTTGTTGACGCACAAAAGGAACTTGTTGTTAGGGCTGAACAAAAGGGAATGAAGAATTTTGTTCCGCAAGCTGTGGTTGAAAATGTGAAAAAAATTGAGGAAGAAGAAAAAGAAAAGGAGCTTGAAGCCTTGCAGCCTAAAAGCGAAAATTATAACAGTAAAATTGATCGTGATGAAAAGGCGGAAGAGACAAAGTTAAAGCTTAAGAAGCGTGGCGGATTTAAGAAACTGGAAAAAGCTGAAGAAGTTGTTGAAGTACAACAGGATGAAAATGTTGCAGGTGAAAATGCTGTTCAGGAGAGTACCCAACAAGAAGGCGCCTTGGAAGAAGAGGAAAATAACAATGCTGTAGAAGGAGCATCGGAATCTGAAGAGGTTGAGCAAGTCCCTGATGTAGAAAATATGCCTGTTGTTAATCAGGAAGAAATTACTATTCAAAGCGAAACTTCTGTGGTTGATGAGGGAGCGACTGTTCAAGATGAGTCTTCTGCTGATGAAGAAAAAGTTACTGACCAAGGTGAGGCTTCTGTAGCAGAAGGGGTGGCTACGGTTCAGAATGAAGCTCCTGTAACAAGTGAGGAAAAAACATCTAATGAAAGTGAAAATGTTTCTTCTTTGCAAAAGAAGGTTGATGATGCTGCAACTGAAAATAAAGAAGATTTAGAATTTGATTTTTAAGATGATTTAATCTTTTTTTGCAATTCTTTTAAGACGAAAACCCGTAGAGCAGACGACAGATTGTTATTTTGGCGGGTGTTGTCTATGCGTGTTATAAGTGCATTTAAGGGAATATTCTGCTCTTTGGCCAGCTTTGTCAAGGCTTGATAGAACTCTTCTTCTAGTGAAATACTGGTGGCATGTTGTTGCGCGATGATAACGGAGAACTTTTTCATTATTGTTTTTTTCTGAAGTTGTCAAAAGAGATGATTTGTGCTGTTTCGCCGGCAACTTTTCTTTCTGGCTCGATGTCTTCTAAAGCGTGTGCATCGCCATTTTCATAAAAAGAGAAACTTAATCCGAACTTAGCATACGGGTCGGCAAAATAAGTAATTGAATCAAAGGGAATTTTGAGTGTTTGTGGCCGACCACCAAAACTTAATTCTACGGAGAAGAAATCTTTATCAACGACTAAATTTGCATATTGATGCTGTAATACAATAGTCATGCTTTCCGGGTACTGAATTTTTAGGTCTCTCGGTATGATAGTGCCGGGGTGATTAGTTTTGAAGGTTATGTAAAAATGATTTTCACCGGGCAAACCTTGGAACTCGGCAATTTTTAACGCTTCAATTACAACTTGTTTAAGTGATTTTTCAATCAATTTATCATAGTTTATTTCATCTACAAAATCAGTCATTATCCGTTATGTCCTTTGTTTTACAGGGCCGTTCTGTTGCTGGGTGGCCCCATCCCCCACTTTAGGCTAACCAAAGCTTAAAGGATTGTAATTCGTTGCTTTGCCGATTAAGCAGCTACTGCAACTGGTGCAAAATTATCATTTGCGTTTATTTATTTTGAACCGATAACGGTGGTATCTCACCGAATACAGCACAGATATCTTTACTATACACTGTCAAACCTGTCTCGCCCCCATTTAATTTTTGGTGGAGGCGCCGGGTACTGCCCCCGGGTCCAATATACCTATTTCATACGGCTTTTCGTATCATAGTTTCAGACAGAATCTGAAACTGGAGAACATTATAGCGTTTGTTTTCTAAATTTCAAGGGTAAAGATTTTACGTTTTTTTATGGTTGTTTGGTCATTTTTTAAACGTTTCTTTAGTAAAGACGTTATAGTATATGTACAATCGTGGGAATTTATGCGTAGAGGAATATATGAACGAGATTACTAATCAGCCTTTGATCCTTAAGAAAAAAAGTCGTTCAAGTCGGTTTTCTGGTTGGTCATACGAAGCTAATTCTTTTAAAGATAGGTTTTTCAGGGGGTTGTATATCTTTTTGCTGTTTGCGATGGATTTTATTATGTTTATTTATTCCATTAACGGCAGAATATATGAGGACGGAAAAATCAATATGGCTGTAGTTGCCATTTTGGGGACTGTGTTTGTTTTTTCTTTATTAATAATGTTTTGTTTGGCTTTTTCCCGTGGAATACAAAACTTTGTCTGTGCCCTTTGTACGCTCATGTTTACGGCGATGTTTTTTTACCAGTTCGGGGTGGGAAATGTAGACGGTTTTTTGGATGATTGGTTTAAGAAAAATGCCAGTTGGTTGACCTTTATTTGCGTGTTACCAACGCCATGGCTAGTGGGACTTATTTTGGGAATGTTTATATTTTTCTTTTTCCAATTCTCTGATGTTATTTTGTTTATTACTCTGGTTTTGCTTTTTTCTTGCGGAATCGGAATCCAGAAAAATGAATTTATTAAACCGGGCAACACAGAGCATGAAGAAATTAAATGGTTACCGGAGAATGTTGGTGAAACGAGGGAAAATAATGTTATTTATATGATGTTGCCTAAATTTCCTTCATATTTGTTTTTGAATGATATCAAAGATCCTAATTTTAGAGAACTCAAAGATTTGTTGATAGGTTTTTATGCGACAAATCAGTTTGAGATTTATCCTAACGCATTTGTTTATAGAGCGGATACGATGAGTAATATTATTGATATTCTCAATCAGGTGGATTATAGCAGTTCTACCAGTGCTAAACGCGGATATGCCTCTTTTGTTAATGATTGGAATTTTATTCATGGTGGCCTGGATTTTTTGAGTTTGGAAGAAAATCGATTGTATGAATTTTTGCATAAGAATGGTTTTGGGGTTAGTACTTATGCAATGCCGGGATTTAATTTTTGTTTGGTCGGGGGCGATTTCTTAACAGACAGGTGTGTGATCAAAGGGTATAAGACGGTTTCTTTATATGATAATAATGCAAATCTTAGGGAGAATATTTATTCTCTTATGGGAGAGTGGATATTGAGTATAAAAAGTTATGATCTTAGAGGTTTGGCTAAGATGATGATAGATAGGTCTACATTAAAAGATATGAAGGTTTTATCAGAAAATCGCCGTACTTCGGTGGAAGGAAGTGATAAGATATTTGAAAAATTAAGTGCTGATTTTAAGCGTGATATTGATGGGCAGTTCTATCTTGTTTATGTCGACTTGCCGTCAGATATTTATGTTTATGATGAATTTTGCAATATTAAACCGCGCAATGAATGGGTAGCTTTGAGAGATAATACTCTTTATTGGGGAGGGATTGATGAAAAAAGGAAAGCTTACGTGGATCAAGCTAAATGTCTTATCGGTAAATTACAAGAATATATGGATAATATAAAATCAAATGAAAAAATTGCTCGCACGGATATTTATATCCAAGGGGTTAGTCCTATTCGTGAATTGGCCGGAGTTTTGAGTGATCAATATAGCCGTTTTGTCTCTGATCGTTTAGTTAATTTAGCTGTTCGCAGAGGTAAAAATCCTCACTTTCTGATTAATGCTAATGTTTGTTTGGCCAGTGATTTTACAAAGTCTTTTATGTATTATAAAAATTATTGCTATTCTTTGGATAATTTGCAGGGGTTGACACAATCTGATGCGATGATTTTGAAGAAAAATTTAATTAATAATTCGGTTATTCGTGATAGCAAACTTCCAAATATTGTCGGAAATTATTTGGATTGGTATGAAATGTATAAAACATACAGTAAATCTTTTCAGGAAAAGAGCCGCTTATTGAAGCAAGAGCAAAGGATCAAAGAACAGAGAGCAAAATTACTGAAGAAGAATGATCATGGAGCAGAAGTCTTTGATAATTCCATGTCTGAAAATGAAAATCAGACAAATGACAATATCTTTCTTCCATTTGATGATTTTGACCTTGATGTGCAAAGAAACAATCAACGCCGTGAGGAAGAGGCTGTTGTGCCAGAGGTGGTAGAGCCTATCATTTTTGAACCCAAGGCAGTTGCTTCTAACCCAGAACCTGTTGCTTCTAAAACAAAATCAGTAAAACCAAAGCAAGAAGAGAAACCTGTAACGAAACCGGAAGATGATGAAGTAGAAATGGATTTCTTTTAAAATAAAACGGTTAATTAGTTATTAAATGCTTGTCAGAAGTTAAAATGGGTGTTATCTTTCTCTTATCAAAGGATATGGGAAATCTAAGCCTATGCAATTGTCTAAATATATAAAAAATAAAAGATCTAAAGCGGCTTTTTTTAGCTTGTGTTTTGTGTTGTTGCTTTCTTTATTGGCGGAAATTATTGCCAACGATAAGCCTATTTTTTTGAAATATCAGGGAGAGTATTTCTTTCCAATAGCCAGAGTTTATACAGACGCGCGTTTTGGTGGAGATTTTCCGACGGAGGCTAATTATAAGGATCAATTTATTCGTGAAAAAATAGAGGCGGACGGATATATGGTTATGCCGCTGATAGAGTTTTCTTTTAATACGGTTGATTATGAGCTGAATCAACCTTTTCCGGCACCACCTTCTTTTAGGCATTGGCTAGGTACTGATGAAGAGGGACGGGATATTGCGGCACGTTTACTTTATGGTATCAGATTATCTTTTATCTTCGCTCTTTTGTTGACGTTTTTTTCTTCTGTTTTAGGTGTATTTATCGGAGCTGTTCAGGGATATTTTGGAGGTAAAACGGATTTAATATTGCAGCGACTGATTGAAATTTGGGAATCTATGCCACAGATGTTTGTCTTAATTATTGTGGCAAGTGTTTTTGTACCGACGTTTTGGAGTCTTTTGATTATTTTGCTTATGTTTTCATGGCCGGAGTTGACCGGTTTGGTAAGAGCCGAGTTTTTGAGGGTGCGTAATTTTGAATATGTTAAAGCGGCCAAAGCGGTGGGTGTTGGTAATTTCAGAATTATATGGCGTCATATTTTACCGAATGCTTTGGTGACAACGGTTACATTTGTTCCCTTTATTTTAGCGGGAAGTATTGTGGCTTTGACAGCTTTGGATTTTTTGGGTTTAGGTTTGGGACATGAATATCCTTCTTTAGGGGATTTGGTCAGACAAGGAAAGGATAATTTGCATGCGCCGTGGATTGGAATAAGTATTTTCTTTGTACTTTCAGCAATGTTAACGGCTTTGATTTTTATTGGCGAAGGTGTTCGCGATGCTTTGGATAAGAGAAAGAGATGATAGAACCGATTTTGAGTGTTAAAAATTTGAATGTGCGTTTTATCCGTGAAGACGGTGGTGTTTTTTCGGCTGTCTATAACAGTAATTTTGAACTTTATGCCGGAGAGGTTTTGGCCATTGTTGGTGAGTCAGGATCGGGAAAATCCGTTACGGCACTTTCTTTGATGGGATTGATTGATAGCAAAAGAGTTCTTTATAAAAGCACCAATTCAATCTTGTTCTGCAACAAAGAAGTAACCTTATTACCGGAGCCAGAATGGCAAAAGGTACGCGGTAATGAAATAAGTATGATTTTTCAGGAGCCGATGAGCTCACTTAATCCGCTGATTAAAGTGGGAGAGCAAATTGCTGAAGTTATTCGTGTACATCGTCATGTTTCAGCTAAAAAAGCTCGGGCGAGAGCACGTTATTTATTGAGATTAGTTGGTATTGATAATGCTAATGAGCGAATGAATGTGTATCCTTTTGAGCTTTCTGGCGGACAAAGGCAGAGAGTGATGATTGCTATGGCGGTAGCCAATAATCCTAAAATTCTTATTGCAGATGAGCCAACGACTGCGTTGGATGTAACAGTGCAAAAGCAAATTCTAGAGCTTATTCTTAAGTTAAAAAATAAGTTTAAAATGGCAGTTATCTTTATTTCTCATGATCTGAATGTAGTGCGCTCTATTGCCAATCGTGTTATTGTAATGCATGACGGAGTGATTGTTGAGCAGGGCAGTGTCGGTAATATTTTTAATGCTCCGGCGCATCCTTATACCAAGCAGTTATTGGAAGCGTTTAATGAAAAATCCTTTCAAATGAATTTCAGTGCTAAGAAGTTGATGGATGCTCGCCATTTGTTTGTGACATTTCCGCTAAAGAAAAATATCTTTGGCAAAGTGGTAAAGAAATTGGTTGCCGTTAAAAATGTTTCTTTATCTCTTTATGAAGGGAAGACTTTGGGTATTGTCGGCGAATCCGGTTCCGGTAAAACGACTCTGGGTATGTGTTTGGCAAATTTGCAGGCTTTTGATGGGGAAATTCTTTTTTCTAAATCTATACATATTCAAAGTGAAAAAGATTTTAGGAAGAATGTGCAAGTTGTTTTTCAAGATCCTTATAATTCGCTTAATCCTCGTTTGACTATTAAGGAAATTGTCGGAGAGGGAATTAAGGTTCATTTTCCTTACCTGACGAAAGAAGAAATAAATGAAAAAATAAAAAATGTTTTGGCTGTAGTCGGCTTAAAACAAGATGAAGTTTTGTATCTTTATCCGCATGAGTTTTCTGGTGGACAGCGGCAGAGAATTGCTATTGCACGTGCTTTGGCTGTGGAACCGAAAATTATTATTCTCGATGAGCCGACGTCCGCTTTGGATGTGACGATACAGGCGGAAATTATCAGTCTTTTGAAAAAGATCCAGCGCGATATGGGAATTTCTTATTTATTTATTTCTCATGATATGCGGGCCGTGCGTGCTATTTCTCACGAAGTAGCCGTTATGAGACGAGGAGAAATTGTAGAATTTTCTTCGGCTGATGATATTTTTAACCATCCACAAACCGAATATACCAAAGAGTTGATTGGGGCTGCAAACGGCCATTCATGGCGCGCCGATTGATTTCCTTAAATTCTGCTTGCAAAATAATGATGATGCTTTATAGATATATTTGTTGTGGCGGCGTAGCTCATCAGGATAGAGCAACAGTTTCCTAAACTGTGGGCAGTGGGTTCGAGTCCCGCCGCTGCCACCACTATGACTGCATAGTACCTGTTTGAGGTTTATGCAGTTTTTTTATGCGGTAAATTTTTTGTTGATTTTTAATGTGAAAAGTGGTACTTCTGTAGGTCAAAGAATCTTATTGTGTAATTTAAAAAAAATTTTTAGGTATGAAAAAAATCAATTGTGAGCAGCTAGCAAATGTAGCTGTTGGTGTGAGTGTGGTGTTGTACGGAATTGCGTGGGGCATAGGTATGACGAGTGGACATGTTTCCTATGTGCTTTTACTCTCGGCGACGTTTATCCTTCTCTTGACGTTGATTGAAGCTGTACGTTTCTCGCGTTCGTTCACGACTTTCTTCTTTCGGATGATGCTGTTCTTCATTTGCTGGGCGGCTATTTTTGAGAATAGAGGAAATGCTCTGTTTGAGGGGATTTTCGGATTCATGTCACTTCTTTGCATTGTGGCTATGGTTATCCGATTTGTGTACTTCATCAACAAGTACAGTGTAAAAGACGCTGAACAACACCTTGATGAGTAAGACTCCATCCTCCGCTAAATGACTTCGGTCATTTATCGGGGGATTTTTTGTGTCGCTTTTTTGTTGCAGGATTTTCTAAATTATGGTACTATTAGTTGTAAGATAAATAAAACCTCTGTTTAGGAGATTGTGTTATGGTAAACTTTCCTGATGGTTTTTTGAGATTTTTAGAGGTGAACTTTCCGGATGCTTTTCGCCGTGCTTCTTCAGCTGATATAACCGAAGCATCTGCGAATTCTCTATTATCTCGCTATGGACATCGGTTCCAGATTTGGAAAGAAGTTCCGGATTGGATTAAAAATAATCACGGTGACAGAATCCCATCAGAAGTTTTGAATGGGAACATTACCGTACGTGATTATGTTGAACAGGAGAAAATTAAGAATACGGAACAAGAAAAACAAAATGACGACATGATGAGCTTTGGCGTTTCCATGTTGGCTTTAGGTTATGCTGCAGATACAGTTGCTACTTTGACACAGAATCATGCAGAAAGAGAGCAGTTGTTGGCTGAAGCTAAAGATGGTAAACTTACTCGCAAGCTTAATCCTGAACAATTTGAAAAATGGTTGGATACCAGAAGAAGAGATATCGAAGCTATTCGAAAAGATTGGCAAGAACATCAGCCGGAGAAATATATTTTGCATTTGGCTAAAGAATTGAGCCGTGCTAGGAAACGTTTGGATAGAACCGATGATGCTGAAACCAGAGAAGATATTTCTTTGAATATTTCTTTGTTAGAGAAAGAATTTAGCAAGGCTTCTCGGCGCTTGAACAACAGAGGTTCTCGTCAGGTTATGGTTGATTATTTGCGTGGTCAGCCACAACAGGCTGCTTTGCGTCATATGGATCCGGAAGTTTTGCAGCTTTTGACAGATTCAATGGAAAAACAAAGAATTCGGATTGTGCCAATTAAAGATATGAAAATCTTTAAGAAATTCCGTTCATTGTTTAATCATGAGAATATATCTCAAGTTTTGAAGTCTGATTTTGCTCAGATGGAGAAGAATACCAACTTGACAACCGATACGGCAAAGCGTGTTGCAAAACAAGACGATCGGATTATGGAGAGAGCTAAAATTAAAAAGGAAAACAAAGAAAAGGTTGCAAAAACAGTTCGTATGCGCGTTGCACGCGGGAGAACAGCTCAATCCGCTTAAAGGTTTATCTAAACTAAAAAAGAAAGAGAGGATTTGTTCCTCTCTTTTTTTTATAGCTTACGGAACTATATTGCTACGCATGCATTACCGTTATATTGCCATGAAGTTACATGATTGTTTGAAAGATAGAATTTTGTTTGACAATAATCGGTGATAGTTTCACCTAGAAAATTACCATCAGGTATGATGTTGCCACCATAAGTAAAGGGGGCGAAAATTTCGTCCTCATCCAACATGGACATATCGTAATATCCGCCGATAGGAATAACTTGATTGTTTATGCTTAAGTATGTTAATATTTTATCGCCATTTTTAAATTCTTTGATTTGATTTGGTTGGCCCCAGGAAGAGATTATCTGTTGTTCTGTTTTTCCCAATTCCGAGCTTAATTTTTCTTCATATTTAGCATTTGTGGCGCAAGCATTTAAGCAAGCTATAATTATGAATAATCCGATTTTTTTTAGCATATTTTCCTCCTTGATATGGGAAGATATATGCTTTTTGGGTACCTTTTCAAGGGGCTATTTCTTTAGTTCGTGGTCTTTATTGATATCAAATGAGAGCATAATACCGAAGCTTGCCATTACTGATAAGATAACTGTTCCACCATAGCTGATTAGCGGCAAAGGAATACCTACAACCGGTAATAAACCCGTGACCATGGCAATATTAATGAAAACATAGAGGAAATAGTTGGTATTTAGGCCTAAAATAACCATTTTGCCAAAATAATTATTGTTATTTAGGCGAAAAGCAAACCAGTAGCCATAAGTGATCAGAATTAGGTTTAGGAACAGAACTAATGCACCTCCTATCATGCCAAATTCTTCGGAGTAAGTTGTGAAGATAAAGTCGGTGTGTGGTTCAGGTAAAAAGTTTAGGTGGCTTTGTGTTCCGGAAAGAAAACCTTTTCCCCACATACCACCGGAGCCTAAAGCAATTTTTGCTTGGATAATATGGTAACCGGTATTTAAGGGATCACGTTCAGGGTCTAAGAAGGTCAAAATACGATTCTTTTGGTAATCGTGAAGAAAATGCCAAAGTACCGGCATTGCGGCTACAATGCTACCAAAACCAAGGGCAAATTTCCACCATTGGACACCGGCTAAATAAAATAGAATAATGGTGCAAAAAAGTATCATTAAAGAAGTTCCTAAGTCTGGTTGCAACATTATAAAAGCAACAGGTACAGCTACTAATATTGTCGGAACAATGATACCTTTTATGCTACGAATACTTTCTATCGATACAAGGCTGAAGTATTTTGCTAGTTGCAAAACAAGAGCTATTTTCATCAGCTCGGAAGGTTGAAAATTGAAAAATCCCAGATGTATCCATCTTTGTGCACCCATGCCTATGTGGCCGGAAATATCTACTATTACCAAAAGAATTAAGGTAAAAATGTAAAAAGGAGTTGCTATTTTGTAATAGAATTCCGGTTTAATCAGTGCTGCAACTATCATAATGGTAAAGCCGAGACCAAACCTTAGGGCTTGGTTCAGAGCCCATGGAAATATGTTACCTCCAGCTACCGAATATAATGTTAGACAACCGATTAAAGCCAGTAGACAGATGAGTGATATGAAAATGAAATTTAAGCTGAAAAAGCGTTCCTTGAGGCTTAATTCTTGATTTTGATTTAATAGCATCGTCATCTTCTTTTCCTATCTGATGTTTAATCTTATGGCCTCTTCCAGTATTTTGGAAGCTATGGGTGCGGCAACACCGGAGCCGGAACTTCCGTGTTCAGCAATTACCGCGACGGCATATTTGGGATTATCATGAGGTGCGTAAGCCATAAACCAAGCATGGTTACGATATTTCCAAGGTAGATCCTCATCGCGTTTTATTCCTTTGGCGCGTTCTTTTAGGGTTATGCGACGCACTTGGGTGGTACCGGTTTTCCCCCCCATTTGGACACCTTTTATTTTTAATTTTGCTCGAGCTGCTGTACCCCCAATGCCATTTACAACCTCAAACATACCTTGTTTGACAATAGCTAAATTTTCCGGCTTAATATTGATTTTTTGCGGTAGTGGAGCGTTGTCATCTTTAATAAATCTTGGCGTAATTGCATAGCCGCCATTTACAACGCGTGCTAGCATGGTTACCAATTGTATTGGGGTAACTAAAACATAACCTTGCCCAATGCCGGCAATAACGGTTTCACCTTTTTGCCAAGGTTGTTTTAGTTTTTCTTGTTTCCATTTTTTATTGGGAATGACACCAGCTTTTTGATTTTCTAATCCTAAATCATAAATTTCACCTAATCCCAGTTTGTGACTCATGGCGGCAATTTTTTCTATTCCTACTTTGAGAGCTGTTTCATAGAAGAAAATATCACAGGAATTTTTGATGGCTTGAACAACATTTAAACGGCCGTGACCACTATGCCGCCAACAGTGAAATAAATGTTTTCCTAACTTCATTTTTCCGGAACAGAAAGATGTTGATTTTGAGTTGATTGTGCCGGCTTCTAAGGCAGCCAGTGCAACAACGATTTTAAAGGTTGAACCCGGAGAATATTGCCCGGAAATGGCTTTATCTGTCATGGGATGTTTTTCATTTTGCAGTAATTCATTCCAGTTTTTTAGGGAAATACCATCTACAAATAAGTTAGGATCAAAAGAAGGTACGGAAACAAAAGCCAGTATTTCCCCGCTGTTTACATCCAATACTACGGCTGCTCCAGATTCCTTACCAAAGGCATTGTATGCGGCCTGTTGTAATCTGATATCAATGGTTAGGTTTAAATCTTTTCCTTTAGTGCCTTCTTGTTTTTCTATCTCACGCATGATACGGCCATAGGCATTAACTTCATAGGTTAATGTTCCTTCAATGCCACGCAGACTTTCATCATATGTTTTTTCAAATCCTGATTTGCCAATTTTAAATCCGGGAACTTGCAGTAAAGGAGCATCTGATTTTTGTAAATCTGCTTCCGATACGGAACCAACATAGCCTAGTGGGTGAGCTGTGTATTCTCGGTACGGGTAAAAGCGAATCAAACCTTCATCTATAATCAGTCCCGGGTATAAATGGCTGTTTATCATTAGAGAGGCAACTTCTTCCCAACTGAGGTTATCTCTTATTTTAACCGGTACATAACGGCGATGATTTTTAATATCTTTTCTGATTAGCTCTATCTCATGTGAATTCAAATTTAGTATCGGAGTGAGCCTTTTGATTAGTCCTTCGGTGTCTCGACATTGTTCCGGAATAAGAATGGCCTGGAAATTTTGGTTGTTTACGGCAAGTTCTACTCCGTTACGATCATTGATAGTTCCGCGTGGCGGTACTATCAATCTTTTTGAGGTGCGGTTGCTATCTGCTAATAAAGCATATTTTTCACCTTGGTAAATTTGCAGATAGTATAATCTTCCAATGAGGCAGAATAGCAGAAACAAATTAAAACTAAAAATAACTAAGGCTCTTTGGAGGAGAATGCGTAGTTTATGATTAGATTTTTTCATAACGCTCCTCCAGGTGGATGTATCGACGTTCTAATAAAATGTATATTCTGGCCAATAAAGGGTATAATGCGACGGTTAATAAATATTCCATGCCAAGAAAGTCAAGAGGAATTAATTGACGATATAGTATGCTAGTAATTAAAGCTTTAAACATTAAGGTTATCAGCATGGCGGTTGCAAACAATAGCCAGGAATATGAAAATCTCTTGACATTGAACTTTGTGGAGTATTTGACCGAGATGAGATAGAGTACCAAGAATGTGGTAATGTTTATTCCTAAAGAAACACCTTCTAATACGTCAGCAAAAATACCCAGTATAAAGGCTGAAAACAGATGAAAAATATCTGCACGTTGGCTTTGCCAAAAATAAATACCGATGTAGAATGGGGCTAAATGCAAAAAATTCCAATATGAACCAGAACGTGGAAGGTAAAACAAGAGTGCAAGAACCAATATAATTATTATAGGAACAAAAAATACGATTGTTTCACTTAAAAAATTTTTTATGCTGCTTTTCATTCTATATCCTTAAGTTCTTTGTCTGAAGGAAACGCATCGTATATGATTATTTTTACAATCTCTATTTCAGAGGGATTAAATAACGGAACGGCTGTTATAGTATCCATGGTAATTTGTTTGATGCGAGCAATCGGAATATCCGGTGGTAGTCCGCCACCAACTCCTGAAGTAACCAATAAATCACCCTTATGTAATTCAGCTAACAGAGGAGTGAAAACCAATTTTAATTCCGGGCTGTTGGTACCGGTCAAAATTCCACGATCACGACTTGATGCCGATACGACGGGAATTTTGGAGTTAATATCGGTAATGGTAGAAACTCTGGCATAACGACCGCTGACAATATCAATGCGACCGATTAAGCCATGAGGACCAACAACACCATATCCGGGTTTGATTTTATGAGCACCTTTTCCCAAATAAATGATGAAAGAGTTAGAAAAGGAGTTTCCTGTTTCTGCTATAACTCTGGCCGTTTTAGTTTTGATGTTTGGAACATCTAAATGATGAAGCATTTTTTTTAATAATTGATTTTCTGCTTTGACTGCACGGATTTGATCTTTGAGCAAAAATAACTCTTCATTTTCTTTTTTAAGACGCTCATTTTCTTTGTATATATTGGTGATTTCGGAAATTTTTTTGTAACTATAGCTCATGCCTTGTGCTGGTAAGGATGCTACGTGTATTATCGGTGCGGTGATAAATAAAACACCTTTGGATATACCGGATATAACGCCTAAATCAATTTTATGAACCAAAATTAAAAGCAAGGCTATAGCAAATAGCCCTGCCATCATAAATCTTTTTAATATCCGCAGTACATGATTTTCTTTTAAGAAAAGTACCCTTTGGCGTAGCATCAGTTACCCTCCGAGGGAGTTATTCATAGAGAACACCGCGAAATTCATCAAAATCATCTAAAGCCTTTCCGGTGCCGCGAACAACACACGTTAACGGGTCTTCCGCTAAAGAAACCGGTAAGCCGGTTGCGTTACGAATAACAACATCCAAATTTGATAAGATAGAACCGCCACCAGTCATCATAATACCTTTATCAACAATATCAGCGGCTAATTCCGGTGCTGTATTTTCCAAAGCAACTTTAACGGCTTCTACAATAGCCATAACCGGTTCGGCTAAACTTTCGGCGATTTGACGTTCGGTAATTACAATTTCCTTTGGTACACCATTGACTAAATCACGGCCTTTAATTTCCATTGTGCGACCATCACCTTTGGCCGGAACGCAAGCTGAACCGATTTCTTTCTTAATGCGTTCGGCACTGCTTTCGCCAACCAACAGATTTAAGTTACGACGGATGTAGGAAATAATGGCGCTATCCATTTTATCGCCGCCGACACGAATCGAGCGAGAATATACAATACCACCTAATGACAATACGGCAACTTCGGTGGTACCACCGCCAATATCTACGACCATTGAACCGGTCGCATCATTAACGGGAAGACCGGCACCGATTGCAGCAGCCATCGGTTCATATATAATCCAAACGCGTTTAGCACCGGCATTGGCAGCAGCTTCTTTGATGGCACGCTCTTCTACTTCGGTTGCACCGGATGGAACGCAAATAATGATTGTCGGGCTTAATAAACGACGGCGGTGATTAACTTCTTCGATGAAGTATTTTATCATAGCTTCAGCGGCTTCAAAATCAGCAATAACACCATCTTGCAATGGACGAATGGCCTTGATATCTCCTGGGGTACGACCGAGCATTTGTTTTGCTCTGGCACCAACGGCCCATACTTCTTTTTTGCCTTTTACATCTTTAACGGCAACAACGGACGGTTCGTTTAGAACGATACCTTTGCCTTTTACGTGAACCAAGGTGTTCGCTGTTCCTAAGTCAATCGCCATGTCGGCTGAAAATAAACCCAATAAATTTTGGATAAACATATTAATCTCCCGCTTATTTACTTAATTTCCTATTTTTTAAGCGGAAATCATTTATTTTGCAAGTATTTTATAGCGCTTTTTTGATATCATCAACAAAATATTTATCATGATTGTAGCAAGATTTTAGGCAGAAATCCGCTTGAAAGCGATTATTAAACCACGTAGATTGGCGTTTGGCATATTGACGCGTGTGTAATTTTGCTGCTTCTATGGCTTCTTCTTTTCCGGTTTCACCTTTTAGATATGACTTTAGTTCTTGCACACCTAAGGCGCGCATAGCCGGGAGCGAATCGGAAAGATTGCGTGACATGAGCTTTTGAACTTCTTCTAATGCGCCTATTTCCATCATTATATCAAAGCGCAAACGACAGCGCTCATCCAAGTCTTTTCTTAGAGGATTGATGTATACGGGGATTAATTCTTCTGAGGCGAAAAATTGTTTTAACGGAACTTTTTGCCATTCGCTCATGGTGGTTTTGGTATGTTTTAAGACTTCTAAAGCGCGGCGAATACGCGTGGTATCATTTGAACTTAAGCGAGCGGCTGTTTCGGGGTCTTTTGATGTTAATTCCTGATATAGAAAATCTAAGCCTTTTTCTTGCAACAAATTGCTTATTTCATCTCGAATTTCTTGTGGTGTTTCAGGGATGGGGGTAATGCCCTTGGTGAGTGCTTCTATATACATTCCGGTACCGCCGACGACAATCGGAGTTTTATTTTGTGCGCGGGCTTGATTAATTTCATTAACGGCGAGATTAAACCAGTCAACCATATTGCCTCGGATGGAGGCATCATAGATACCGTATAATTTATGAGGAGCGATTTCCATATCTTGAAAGGAAGGGGTGGCGGCTAAAATAGGAATATCTTTATATACCTGCATCGAATCGGCATTGATAACAATACCGTCAGTTGTCTGTGCGAGATTCAGAGCTAGACCCGATTTACCGGAGGCTGTTGGTCCGGCGATGATAATTATTTTAGATGTCGGCATGAGGCTTCTTCCACAAGGTTACTGCACAATTCTTCGTATGAAATTCCCAGATATTTTGCTTGTTCAGGTACTAAAGAAAGTGATGTCATTCCGGGGTGGGTATTGATTTCCAAGAAGACGACACCATCTTTCGGATTATAACGAAAGTCTGAACGAGAAACAGTTTTACAATTTAATTTATTATGCATAGTTTCAGCATAAGAAAGACAGGTCTTTGTTACGTCTTCCGGTAAATCTGCCGGAAGTATGTGACAGGTTTTTCCGGTGGTGTATTTGTTTTCGTAGTTATAGAAATCTTGTTTGGTTTTTAGTTCCGTAACAACTTTGGCTTTTCCCTTGTAACACATAACGGTTAATTCTCTTCCCGGAATATATTTTTCTACTAATAATTCCATTTCCGGGTCGGTATAGCGAATTTTGAATATATCTTCGGGTTTTTCTATGATAAATACGCCGACGGAGGACCCGTCCGAAACGGGTTTGACAACAAAAGGGCGGTCCAAGGACGAGGCCTGGGCAATAAATTCTTTGACTGTCATCTTACGCGAAGACGCCGTTTTGATATTTGTTTTTTCGGCGACAAGTTTGCTTAAATATTTATTCATGCCGACAACAGAGGCAGTCATTCCGGAATGAGTGTAGGGAATCTGAAGTAAGTCCAAAAGTGCGGGAATTGTTCCGTCTTCTCCCCAGTTTCCGTGTAAAGCGTTAAATATGACATCAGGTTTTTCTTTGTTAATATCGGCTAAAAGTTTTTGAGTGTCCGTTAAATCATGCAGGATGACTTGATAACCGCCTTTTTTGAGCGCTTCGGCAACATTTTTACCGCTATCTATACTTACTTCTCTCTCTGAAGAAAAACCACCCATTAATACCATGATTTTTTTAGTCATTATTTAACTCCTTATTGCTTAATATCATTCTTACAACCGGAATTTTAGTAGAAAAGAGATTAAGAAAGGTTAAAATTTTGATGAAAAAAATACTTTTGGCAGCTTTATTGCTTTTTGCGGCGAGAGAAAGTGCTGCTATGGTTTTGAAACAACAAATGAATGTTAATATTGGTGTTTTTGATGCGGCATCGGTTTCGTTGCAATATGATAATGCTGATAATCGTTTTTATATGAGTGCAACGGTTCGTACGGAAAATCTTTTTGATACACTTTATCCTTTTAAAGCAATCTACGAAAGTAAAGGACAACGGTATAAAGATAAAGTTATTCCGGAAATTTATCAGACTCGTACTCAGTCGCGGAATCATATTCGGACGAAAAAGATTTTTTATAATGATAAAGGGGTGGCTTATAAAAGAATATCTACTAAAGATGATAAAGTAAACGAATCCGCTATTTCAGGTGTTTCAAAAACGGCAGATGCCGGTGATTTGCAAAGTGTATTTGCGGAATTTATTCAAAATTTGGCTGATTACGGACATTGTAACCTCATACGAGAAATCGACGATGGCAAAAAACATTATAAGTTTATTTCTAAAGATGAGGGTATGGTAACACGTTATTTTGAGTTTACAAAAAAAGAGGAAAAAGCGCACTTTTGCTCTGTTTACGTGGAAAATCTGAAAGATAATAATGATAATATTTTGTGGAATGTGAGTGCGGATAAACCGATTAAACTGTGGGTCGGACAAGATGAAAAAACGGGAATGCCTTTTGTTTTTGAAATAGGGATTGACTCTACACCATTAGGTGCATTAAAAGTAGAGCCAATCAGTTTGGATATTGAATAAGGAATAAGTTAAATGCATAAATCAGAACTTTTGTTGCCGGCCGGTGATTTGGTCAAATTAAAAACCGCATTGCTTTATGGAGCAGATGCCGTTTATGCTGGAACACCGGATATGAGCCTTAGAACGCAGTCTAAATTTTCGTTAGAGGATATTAAAGAAGGTATTCGTTTAGTGCATGAAGCCGGTAAGAAAATATATCTTACGCTTAATCTTTATATCCATAACGAAGAAGCAGCTAAATTGCCTCAGTTTGTGGAAACATTACGACAACTAAAGCCGGATGGGGTTTTGGTGGCAGACCCGGGTGTGTTTTATTATCTTAAGGAAAATGCACCGGAATTAAATCGTTTTGTTTCAACACAGGCTAATATATGTTCGGCACAAACGGTTAAATTTTGGCAATCAATGGGGGCCAAACTTTGTGTGCTTGGCAGGGAAGTAACTTTTGCAGAAATGAAAGAAATCAGAAAAGAATGTCCGGATATTGAGTTGGAGTGTTTTATGCATGGTGCTATGTGCATGTCTTATTCCGGCAGATGCCTGATTTCAAATTTTATGGCAGACAGAAGTGCTAATAAAGGTAAGTGTGCGCATTGTTGTCGTTGGCATTATAAATTGCATATTCGAATGAAAGACGGCTCTGTACGTGAACTGGTGATTAATGATGAAAATAAGGATAATTTTGAATATTTGTTGGAAGAAGATTTTCGTCCCGGTGAATATTATGAAGTGGTGGAAGATGATCACGGCAGTTACATCCTAAATTCGAAGGATATGTGTCTGATGCCGAGATTAAATGATTTGCTTAGCATCGGTATGGATTCTCTTAAAGTTGAGGGACGTAACAAAACAGAATACTATGCCGGTGTGGTTGCCAGAGCGTATCGAAAAGCTATTGATGACTATTATAAAAGCCCTAAAGATTGGGATGGTGAAAAATATATGCCGGAATTGATGACATTGCAAAATCGCGGTTATTGTTTGGGCTTTCATGACGGAAAATTGACCAATATCAGCCAAAATTATGAATATACGAGGACGTTGGGTGAATGGTTGTTTGCCGGTTCTATTGTGGAATGGCAGGGCGATGATGCTATTTTTGAAGTTCGTAATTATATTAATTCCGGTGAGCCGATAGAATTTCTTATTCCGGGCGGGTTAGATAATTTTAAATTGGTCTTAAACGAATTTGAAGATGCAACGAGTGGTGAAATAACACCGAAAGTTTCTGCCGGACAAGGTAAAAAAATAAGAATAAAGCCAGATATGTGGGGAAAAGATGTAAAAGAAATGAAGAAACTTTTGCCCCAATATACCATTGCACGAAAATTCCAAGGTCTTAAGGGCGAAAATGCAGAAATGTTTGCTCATAAACAAGACGAATGGAAGATTTTAAAGGGATAGAATTTCTTTGATAAAGGCGGTCGGCAGTTGCGGTAAAAAAGGTTGCTTTTTGCCTGTTTTTGTGGTATAATTTGCTTATAGATACGAAGGTTTGACGGAGTGTTATTATGGCAGTGGCAGATGAAGATATTGAGAAAGCCTTGCAAGTAATGGGCGCAAAAGATGTGGAAAATGTTCGCGATTTTCTGAAAAATCTGGATAATCTTGAAGTGGAAGAAAAAAACGGACATAAGATGCTTCGTGCGCAAAGCGGTGATACGGAATATTTTTGTATTCAGGCACAAGATAAATTGATTTTGGCGATACGCGATGAGGATGCTTTTTCTTATTTTGCACAGACTAAAGATGGAAAATTGATGCAAGTCAGCGGAGAGGATTTTTCCCTTAATGATAACGGAAAAACACTTTCGGTTAAAATCGACGGGGAAGAAGAAAGGATAGAAATTGATGTGCAAAAGAGGAGTAACGGTACAATAAAGAGCAGTACACTTAATGTTACCGGTAAGGAGCCTGAAATAGATGAATACAGTGGTGCTGAAGTTATTCCCAGTTTATCAGTCAAGACAACATATGATCGTGATGGTAATGCTGTTTCTATGAAAGTTGATGATAGAATTTTTACGGAAGATTTGGGAAGTCGATATATCAATATTGATTTTGGTAAAGACTCTACAATAAAAGAAATATCCCAGAAAGGAATGAATTCTGATGGCGACCTTGTTGATATAACAATAAAAGACGGAAAAATTACGGATGGTATTGTTGTCAACGATAACGGAGTTTGGCGCTATACTAACGGACAAAAGGAGTTTTTGGGAGCAAATGTTGGGTTGGTTGATGATATTGAGAAAGAATATAGGGTAACTCAACAAGATTATAAAGATGCTCTTAATAAGGAGTTTGATGGCGGTTATATTTTAAGTGAAGTTGTTGATGAAAATGGTCATGCTACTTATTACAGGAGTGATGATTCGCGTTCAGAACCTTATGAAATATCAAAATATGAGTATGAAACGGGTTTAACAAATGATTTTATTGCAACTCTGCAAAAAGCAAATATTTCCAGAGATGAGTATAGAAAGATGCAACAGAGTGATGTTATGGAGGTTGCCGGATATAAAGTTGCTTATATACCTGCATCTAACATGGATCCTAAAGAAGTACAAGCTGTAATAGATGAAGAAAAAGGATTACTTCAGGATAGGGATAGTGCTGAATTGAAAAATGATTTAAGAGCTCAGGCTGAAAAGGGTGGAGAACTTTCTGAAAATCCCAAAGCTCGTTCTCAAGAAATACGTTTTAGTCAGCATTATGCTGCTAGAGATAGTCAAAAGACAGTCACTGAAAGAACAGATAATCCGATTGAAGAAAAAAAGGATACAAATGTGGTGGCTATGGGCAATAGGGCCTCTGAAGGACGTTGAGTCTTAAAGAAAATGCTTTACAAATAAAAAAATGTACGTTATAAAGCGGTTCAGATTGTGAGAATCGCTTTTTTTTATAGGGTTTAACTTTAATAAAAAGAACTTAGAAAAGCGGTTTTCTTGATTGTTTGCATTCATGAAGGTGGTGCAAATTGTGGTTTTATCCGCTTCGGGTTCCGAAGCACAGAAAAAAGAAAGGAATCTTAAAATGAGACATGGTGATGCTCACAGACGGTTTAATATGCCGAAAAGCCAAAGAAGAGCTTTGTTTGCTAATTTGACAAATGCTTTGTTAACACATGAACAAATTACAATTACTTTGCCGAGAGCTAAGGAATTAAGAACTTTTGCAGAAAGCATGATTACTTATGCAAAGAAGGGTGATTTGAATTCTCGTCGCTTGGCTTTGTCTTTCTTGCGTGATAAGGAAGTTGTTTCTAAACTTTTTTCTGTTTTGGCCGAACGCTACAAAGAACGTAACGGTGGTTACACCCGCGTTGTAAAAGCCGGTTACAGATATGGTGACTGCGCTCCGATGGCTATTATTGAACTCGTTGACAGAGATGTTAATGTTAAAGGTATTAAAGATATCGAACGCGTTAAGGCTGAAAAGGCTGCAGCAGAGGCTCAAGCAAAAGAAGAAGCTGCCGCTGCTTAACTCAGAATTTAAGATGAAACAAAAAAAAGGGCCGAAATTATCGGCTCTTTTTTATTGTCTGAAAAACTTTTATATCTGGATTATGAGGCCTTACTACTTTTACGTTTTTCTTGGAAATCAGTATAAGCATTTATGGCCGGGATGACTGTGTAATCTATCATCTCTATTTGCTTTTGAGATAATTTATCGGTAAATACGGGGCGTTTCTCGTCTATTTGGCGAATGGTCAGCGGTTTTTTACCGTGTTCAAGAGCAATCTTTGATGTTTTATTATCGTATTCGGCTGTAAAAGCATAAGTCTCTACCGGATGATCATACTCGTATGTTTCTTTGAATATGTAGTCATCGGCTGTTTTATACTCCTCATCATTTTCTGAAAAAGGAATGACATTATAAATATTCTCGTCAAATTGCAACAGGCCACCGAGACTTTGCTCTTTGAAATGTTTAAAAGAATTGATAACCAAGTAGTTTGCATCATTATACAATACAATAGCGACGAAATTGTGTATCAGGCTGTTTTCATTGTAGGCTGCTTCATTTGGCGCCAGAAGACTGATTTTATTTTCTTCATCGGCTACGATATTATCATAAAGAGGATGCCCTGGGTGGATGAATTTCACGGTTGAATTTTCTCTTTTGAGTTCAACAAACTTTTGCGGTTTGATGTATGTGTTTCCGCCAGTTATATTTTTGAGCCAGTTTAAAATTTTTTGCATCTTCTTCTCCTTTGTCTTTTATGAATGTAACATAAAAAACAGTTTCCGTAAATATATTTATTAATATAACTGACAGAAACTTAGCAAATTGCTAATTTTTTTAATCCCAGCCAAAAAAATTGTCAATAAATTCCGTTATACGTCGGGTAAAAGTGTTTGTGTCATCGGTTTGACTTTGCATTCCCGTTAATTTTTGATAGCCGAAAGCGGCGCCATCATCTATGCGAATAATAACCAAGGTCACAGGTGCATCCAAGTGGAAAAATGAGATAAATTCGGGGTGTGCTTGGGTATCTATGAGATATAATTGAAGTCTGTTTTGATAGTCGTTTTCTATTATTTGCTTTAGCAGTTTGATGGTTTCGAGACAGTTTTCACAAGGATTTGCCGAGTTATATAAAACGAGTGCTTCCGAGAGTTTTTGATTTTGAGGATTGATATAAATATTTTCCAGAGACAAAGGCTGTGCATTCAACGGAGAGGCAAAACACAGTCCCCATAAAAAATAAATGATGAAATGCATTAAAAATCCTTTAGGGTTTAGATGGGCGCACAAGCTTCTTTAAACCATTCTAATTCCTGTTTGGTCAGATATTTTTTTAAGCTCAAGAAAACTTGTTTGTGATATTGGTTTAACCAGATAATTTCTTCTGTGGTTAGCATATATTTATTGATCAGCTTTTTATCAATAGGCGCTAAGGTTAATACCGAAAAATTTAAAAACTTCGGATTTTTGGTCGCTTTGACTTCATAAAGATTTTCGATACGAATGCCAAAAGCTTTTTCTTTGTAATAGCCGGGCTCAATTGAGGTAATCATACCGGCTTGAAGCGGAGCGGAAGTTTTGGCATGAAATGAAATTCTGGCTGGACCTTCATGTACATTGGAGAAGAAGCCAACACCGTGTCCCGTACCATGCTCATAATCCAGGCCATGTTTCAATAAAGGTTGACGTGCAATCAAATCCAACTCATTGCCTTTTGTTTGTGTTGGGAAAATTGCAGAGGCAAGAGCTATATGTGATTTTAAAACTAAAGTATTTTTTTCAACCATTTCGGCTGTTGGTGTACCGAGTGCGATAGTGCGGGTTACGTCGGTGGTGCCATCATAATATTGTCCACCGCTGTCAACAAGCAAGAGGTTGTTCTTTTTTAATGTGGCAGAGCTTTTTTCGGGAGCATGATAATGAACAACGGCAGCATTTTTTCCGAATCCTGCAATGGTGGCAAAGCTTTCAGAATAGAAATTTAATTCTTTTTTGCGGAAATTCAGTAATTTTTGCGATACTTCTGTTTCAGTTTTTTCTTTGTAATTTTTGGATAGCCAATAAATAAATTTTGTTAAGGCAACCCCATCTCTGAGGTGAGCATTACGGATACCTTTGAGTTCGGTGGCATTTTTTATTGCCTTCATGTTTTCAATTTCATCCGGGATGTTTTTAATTTGTGAGGCGATGTTTTTTATCATTACCGGCGTGGTGTTAAAATCAGCACCCAAATTCAGGTAAAGGGGTAGAACTTTTTTTAAATCCTTAAAAGGAAGAGATTCTTTATAATCCGTATTGTCGGCAAAAATTTTATATGTTCCGTTTTTTTCTATTAAGGCATAGGCTCTGAAAATCGGGGTGAAAGGCAGAGCATTGGAACGTAAATTTAACAACCAGGAAACATTTGCCGATGATGTAACCAGATAGGCATCCAACTTGTTTTGTTTGATATATTCTACAAAGGCAGAAATTTTTGTTTTGACTGTTGCTCCGGTGTATTTATTGGAATGTTGAAATACGCGTACCTTTTTTGCTGAAAGCATTTTATCATTATCTGCAGCGGCGATAAATTCGGCTTTTGGTAGTACTGAGGATAGTTTTGCTAGTGTTTCTAAGCTGATTGTCAGGGGGTTATAAACGATTTTAGTGCTTTTTTTTGCAAAATTTTTCTTGAGCCATTCGTTAAAGCTAATTTCGGATAATTTAACGATTTCCGTTTGGCGGGTGTTGACTTCTTTTTTGGCTTGTAATTCATAACGCCCATCGACAAACAAATATGATTTTTGAGGGGTAACAAACAATATGGCGTATGAGCCGGAGAATCCGGTCAGAGCTAAAATTTGATTTTCTTCAGGTAAGATATCTTCGTTGATGAACATATTGCCAAGAGTAAATATTCTGCCAGTTTGTTTGGCATCCTTTAGTTGCTTTTGAATTTCCTTAATGTTCATCACGGTTCTCCTTTCATTTTTGCAAGAGAGCGGCACGCCAGTTTTCCATTTGGTACGTTTTTAATAATTTGAAACCTATTTGTTGATGATGTTTTACAATTTCTTGTTCTTGATTGTCAATAAATCCGGAAATTAAGTAACAACCTTCATTTTTGAGAGCATCATAAGCCGATTGAGCCATCATTTTGAGGGGATTGGCTAAGATGTTGGCAAAAATAATATCATAAGGCGCTTGTTTGGTGATTAAGGGATTTTGATAACCATCGCTTAATATCGCGATGATGTTGTTTTCCACATTGTTTGTGACAGCATTATTAGCGGTTACGTCTACCGACTCCTGATCAATATCTGCAGCCACAATTTTGGGCTTTTTTTGCCAGATTTTGGCAGCGGCGATGGATAATATTCCCGAACCGGTACCCATATCTAAAATTTTTTGTGGTGATTTTATGTTTTGATGGAGTTCGGAGATGGCGGTTAAGCACATCTTTGTGGTTTGATGTTCAGAACCGAAAGCGGTGGCAGCATATACCTGTATCGGTATCTTATCGGTTTTGGGGCAGGTTGTTTCATGTATGCCGTAAATCAGAAAGTCTTTGATTTCAAAAGGTGGAAATTTGATAACATTTTCTTTGAGCCAATTTTTGCTTTCTAAAAATTCGATATGAAATTCGGGCAGATTCATATTGTTTTTTTTCAATTGCTGCTTAAATTCTTCTTCATCAAAATCGAGATTGGCATAGCAGACATATTCTTCTAGGCCGTCATCAGTATAGTTTATGGCAACGACATCAAAATTTTCATCTAAAAATTCCGCTTCATATTCGGCAAGGGAATTGACGGGCTTGAATATTATTAATTTACAACTTTTAGAAAGGTTATGCATAGGTTTACCTCAAAATTATTTTTTTTATTTACAACTTTTAAATAACGTTGCATAAATATAGTAAGGGAAACGTTAAAAAAGAGATTATATTATGAAAAAAATATTTATCGGTTTGGCTGTTCTGGTTTTATCTTCCTGTTATCTTAAAGGAGATTATACACTCGGACAACGCAATGTATTTAATGATTTTTTCTATACTTACAATATTCGTTACTATGATTTGGATTCATTTAATTCTACCGGTGTTGAGACGGAAACGGTCAGCGAATATTCTTTAGGGATAGCTCGTCATACTGTTCCGGGCGGAATGGTTGCTGCATCGAAAACAATCCGGAAAGAAGTGATTTCAGATGAATATGTTCGTCCGAATGTAAAGGGAGCTCTGGTTTCTTATACGGTTCCGGTTGAGTTTTCTGATGAAAAAGTTTATCAGACTATAGGTGAAACGGAAATTCATGGTAAAACTTACCGCTTAATTAAACCAAATCGCATTGGTGATGTTATTTTGATTGATGAAAATGGTGCTATTTATCCGCGTGTAGGAAGAATTTATAATGATCGCTTGGCTCTTTTGGAAACGTCTTTCCTGGTTGAACCGGATGAAGCATATTTTATGAAAGAGGTTAAAAATCGTTCTGGTGAAGAAAAAGTTGTTTCCGGATTTGAAGTACGTTACGGCGGTATTGAAAATTATCGTATGATATTTAAATATTCGGCAATTGAACCGAATGGTGAATTTTCTACCGAAGAGGAAAAAGTTTATACTTTCCCGATGTATGATAGCGAAGTTTCTTTTGAAGGAATTAAGCTCGAGATTTTGAACGCAAATGATAGCGGTATCGACTATCGTGTTTTAGAAATCTAACTCAATTCCGATAAAAGATGTAAGAAGCGATCTTCGGATCGCTTTTTTTTATAACTAAAATTGAGGTTTAATCGGGGCTAATAGACTATATCTTACTCTTGTTTTAAGGGGAGGTTAGATATGCGTTTTGTTAAGCCTGACAGTTTGTGCGAAGATTCAATTATTTTAGATGTGAGAAGTGATGCAGAATATGCTTTGGAAAGATTGGCTTTGCCTCATATTTTGATTAAGGCAGATAAAGTCAATCCGGAGGAGTTTATGGCCGAATATAATCCCAGAGGTGATAAATTGGTCAATATTTTATGTACCTCGGGTGGGGTGGCATCAGAGGTGGCTGAAAAATTTGAAAATGCCGGATTTGATAATGTGGCAGTGGTGGTAGGCGGTATTATTGAAGCCGAATATGAGGGTGTGCGTGTTTTGAAAAATTAATAAATTTGTTGCGTTTGTTTGAAAATAAGGTATTATCCCGATAAAGGAGTTTGATAATGCCTGATTTTGAATTGGAAGATAAAATTTTAGGAATCGTTGCCGGCGTTGATGAAGCCGGACGCGGACCGTGGGTGGGGCCGGTGGTGGCCGGTTGCGCGGTTTTTTTGAGCAGAAATGTTGATGAAAAATTGTTGGCTAATCTTAATGATTCCAAAAAGCTTTCCAAAAAGAAAAGGGAAATGCTTTATGATTTGCTGTTAGCCGAAGCAGAGAAGGGAAATGTGCTTATCGGTATCGGAGAGGCCAGCGCACAAGAAATTGATGAGATAAATATTTTAAATGCTTCATTTTTGGCGATGAAAAGAGCCCTTGATAAGGCGTGTGTTAAAAAGCCGGATTTGGTGTTGGTTGACGGTAACAGGGAACCTAAAAATTTCGGTTGTGCGGTTAAAGCTGTTATTAAGGGTGATGCCAAGTCTTATTCTATTTCCGCGGCATCAATCTTGGCCAAAGTTTATCGTGACAGATTGATGGAAAAAATGGCTGTTCAATATCCTTATTACGGATTTGAAAAGAATGCCGGATATGGGACAAAGGCGCATATTGAGGGATTAAAAAAATATGGGATAACACCGGAGCATCGGAAATCGTATGCTCCTATTAAGGAATTTTTGAAATGACGATGGTTGTGGCTATGTGGTGTCGCCATATCAATGATAATATTATAGGTGTGGACGGACATTTACCTTGGAAGATAGAAAGTGATGTACAACATTTTTTGGATGTGTTTAAGGAAAAAAATGTTGTTTGCGGCAGAAAAACTTATGAAAATTTTCCTAATCGCACCATTGAGGGCTGTCGTTTTTTTGTTATTTCACACAATGCAGACTATGAATTGAGTGATACAAAACATCATTGTTTAATTGCTAATCAAAAAGATTTAGAAAATTTGATTGAAGAGGATGATGATTTGTATGTGGCCGGCGGCGCGGAAATATATAAGATGTTTATGGAGGGAAAAGAAAAATTTAAGCCGCATATTATCGTTGATTGCGTGTATGAAGGAGAACTTTCCGAAACGGCAGGACAATTTGCTGAGATAACATCGGTTATTGAAACAATGAAGAAAAAATATCGGCAAATTACACCGGATTATTATTTGGACGAGGTGGCTAGTCGTATATGGATAAGAAAAGGGGAATTTGTATCACAGGAAATTTTGAAGAATATTGTGACTATTTTAGAAAAAAATGCTGTGCTACGCTGAGTTATCTGTTTATAAGAACTTAATTTTCTTATGAAAATATTTAATTTGGGTATAGTTTATAAGAACTTCGATAGTTTGGGACTTGTAATATGTGGAATAAACTTTTTTTATCACCTTTTTTTACGCCGATTGCATTTATTTTGTGTTGGTCTTTGGAGATATTTTCAGTTTGTTCTTTGCATCCGCAGGAAATTTTGCAGCAAACCCTTGATGGGGCATTTATAGACGTTGTGGCCAAAATCGGTTATATTTTTTTGGTGGTCTTGTTGTTTTTCTTGTATCGGGATTTTGAAAATAAAATGTTGTCATGGGGTATATATATCTTTTTGACGATTGGATGTTTTTTGCGAGAGTCCGGTATTCAACATTGTTTATCTAAAACGGATACGACACCATTTAAATCGCGTTTCTTTTTAAATCCGGAAAATCCGATGTATGAAAAGATTTTGTTTGGTTTGGTACTGCTGTTGATTTTGGGAGTGATTGCTTATCTGGCTGTAAAATATGCTAAGCATTTGGTAAAGTCTTTCTTTAAGTTAGATACAGTGACCTGGACAATCGCGGTGCTGTGTGTGACAGGCGTTGTTTCCAAAATTATTGACAGGTATCCTTCCAATTATCGTAAAGCACATGGCGGTGTATCTTTGCCGGAAGATGTTTATGCCGTCTTTCAGTTGGTTGAAGAATTAAGTGAGATGTTTTTGCCGTATTTGGCAATGTTGGCGCTTTTGCAATTTCATTTTCTTAATAAAAAACAGGCAAATTAAGTTTTGTACTGTTGATTTAATCGGTTAAACCGCAAAAAAATCTGATTTTTTTTATATTTTTTTTCACAAAATACTTGCAAGGTTTGAGAAGCTGTGTTATATTTACATTGTTTTTTTGTTAAACATATGTCGTTTTTTATTTTTTTAAAAATTTTTATGGAAAGAACAAATGAAAATGGCTCTGACCTACGGAGCATTGTAGCAGAAGGCTACAGAGTAGATTCGTGTGAAGTAATTGAGAGAGAAGAATGCGGTTTGATGAGCGGTGATTCTCTCCAGGTAAGGGACGCCAACGGACAGGTGTTGTATGAGAATCTTCGAGCATTCCTGCCCCTTAACGACAAAATGAACTTGATTCGTCTTGCCGATAAGGTGTGGATGCTGGTCTATACAAACAAGCCCAAGCAGGTACGTCTTAATCGAGTTAATCTCCATTTGCAAAATGGACACTGCCTCCTCTTCGATGAACGAGGCAAAAGGCACATGGATCAGGTAAGTCCTCACTATCGCGATATCATGGCGTGATGAGGTTTGAGGCAAAGGAATAAAAAAAGCAGGCACGGAGGTGTCTGCTTTTTCCTTTTTTATGACATAAATTATAGTTCGGGAACGGATGCCTTGGTGCGTTTTTCTTCCGATACAGGGGCATCTTTGTTCTTATCAATCTCTTTACCGGCTAAAATTTCTTTAATTTCGTCACCGGTCAAAGTTTCGTATTCCATTAAGGCTTTGGCCAATGTTTCCCAATCTTTTTTATGTTTTTGCAAGATTTTCTTGGCTTCTTCATAGCCCTCGGTTACCAAACGTTTGATTTCTGCATCAACCAAACGAGCGGTTTCTTCACTCATGTTTTGGTTTTGAGTAACAGAACGACCAAGGAATACTTCGTTAGAATTTTCCGAATAGCGAATCGGACCCAAAATGTCACTCATGCCCCATTCCGTGACCATGGCACGGGCGAGGTTGGTGGCGGCATTGATATCCGAAGAAGCACCGGATGTAACAGCATCATAACCGAATTTGATTTCTTCGGCAACACGTCCGCCCATCAAAATCACCAATCGTGATAACATTTGTGTGCGGGTGTAGGAATATCTGTCTTTTTCCGGTAATTGTTGCACCATACCCAAGGCACGGCCGCGCGGGATAATGGTGGCTTTGTGAATCGGGTCGGTATCTTTAACGTTTAGTGAGCAAATAGCGTGACCAGCTTCGTGATAAGCGGTCAACTTTTTCTCTTTTTCATCCATCGCCATAGATTTGCGCTCGTTACCCATTAAGACTTTATCTTTGGCATCGTCAAAATCAGAGGAACTTACTTTGAGCTTGTTTTTACGGGCGGCTAATAAAGCGGCCTCGTTTACAAGATTTGCCAAGTCAGCACCGGAAAATCCTGGTGTGCCACGGGCAACAACGCTTAAATCAACATCTTTACCTAAAGGAACTTTACGTGTGTGTACCTTTAAGATTTCCTCTCGGCCTTTGACATCTGGATTGCTAACCGTAACTTGTCTGTCAAAACGACCTGGGCGCAATAATGCCGGGTCTAAAACATCCGGGCGGTTGGTTGCGGCAATCAAAATAACATTTTCATTGGCATCAAAACCATCCATTTCAACCAGAAGTTGGTTTAAGGTCTGCTCACGTTCATCATTACCACCACCTAATCCGGCACCACGATGGCGACCGACGGCATCTATTTCATCAATGAACAAAAGGCAAGGGGCATTCTTTTTAGCCTGAGCAAACATGTCACGGACACGTGAGGCACCAACACCAACAAACATTTCCACAAAGTCTGAACCGGAAATGGAAAAGAACGGTACATCGGCTTCACCGGCAACGGCTTTGGCCAATAATGTTTTACCTGTTCCCGGAGGGCCGACCAACAAAACACCCTTTGGAATTTTGCCACCTAAACGTTGAAACTTTTGAGGGTCTTTCAAAAAGTCGATAATTTCTTCTAATTCTTGTTTGCTTTCATCAGCACCGGCAACATCGGCAAAGGTCACTTTTTTCATATTTTCAATCAATCTGGCACGGGATTTACCGAAACTCATTGCTTTGTTGTTACCGGCATTGGCCTGGCGCATGAAGAAAACCCACACACCGATAAGCAATAACATCGGGAACCAGGAAATTAAAATGTTCCAAAAAGTATTCTCGGAAGTATCTATCGGTTCGGCTTCGATTTTAACACCGTATTTTCTTAAATCAGTAATCATATCCGGATCATAGACGGAATAGGTGTGGAAACGGGTTCCGTCAGTATATACGCCGTTAATATCTCTTCCGACAATGGTGATTGAGCTGACGCGATTGTTTTCTGCTCTATCCATAAAATCCGAAAAAGCAACTTGTTCGACATTTCTGTGTGTTTCGGCAACCTGCAAATTGTTAAACAAAATGCTTAATGCGATAAACACAACCATCCAAATCAACAAACTTTTAGAATTTTTCATCTTCCACCCGATAAATCAATAATTACAAACTTATCTATATATAAGTGGTAATAAAACAAAACTCAACAGTTATTTTCGGTTTTTGCGAAGAGGGGATGGTATTGGCTTAATTTTATTTTAAGATTATTTGTGTAGGGTGATTGCAGGTCATTATAGATTGGAGAAAAGCTATGAATGAAAGCGCTGTAAAGGAATTAACCCCGAAGGACTGGAGCAAAATTGCAGTAGAATGTTTTGGGTTTCTTATGATAATTGAAGTGATGCTATGTTTTTCATTAGGTTCAATTTTTGGCTTTTTAGCTTTTATTAGTTTTATGCAGATGTTTTTTAGTTCGTTAATTGGGGAGATTATTTATCGTTTTGGCGTTAAGAAAAAAATAATTATGGCGTGTTGTTTTATAATGGGTTTCATTGCTTTTTTGTTTTTTATATGTCTAAAATATTTTATTTTCGGGCGTCCTATTTATATAGGGGGAGATTTTTCTTGGATTAGAGGATGGAATATCGTTTATACAAAGGATTTGTTTTTTATGTTAGGGAGTATTTTTTTACAGACTTTAGTGGCAACATTGCTTATGGTGAGTAAGGCGAAAAAGTTGGAGAAAAGGCATGAATGAAGCACGTGTTCTAGATGTATATCTTTATGAATTGAAAAATATTTTAAATTTTAAAGGTAGGGTATCAAAGCGAAACTTCTGTAGATTTTTGGTAGTACATGGTTGTGTTTGTTGCTTATTGAGTGTGTTGATTGGTTTATGCTTATATGTTACTCAACATAATACGGAGAGTAATCTTGTTTGGTCTATATTGACGAAGTATTTATTTAAGTTCGGTCCTTGTTTATTTTCTTTGATAATTCTTGTTATGATTTCAATTTTAGTTCGTCGTTTACATGATATAGGAAAATCTGGAACATGGGCAATGGTATATTCCTATTTGTTTATTATGAATTATTGGAGCAAAACTCACTCATTTAATCCTATTGGTTCTAGTGGAATACTATGTCTTATCGGATTTGTTTTGTTATTTAGGCTCTTTCGCAAAGGGAAAATTAATGCGAATAAATTTGGTAAAGCAAATGATGAAACGAACAAGGATACTGGACTGCGTTTAAATTTATCAGCATTGGTATTTTTTGTGTTTGTATTTTTGTTTCCAATTGGTTTTACTAGAGGAATTTCTAGTGAAATACTATATCTTGTAGGATTTGTTTTGTTATTTATGCTCTTTCGCAAAGGGAAAATTGATGTGAATAAATTTGGTAAAGCAGATAATGAAACGGATATGAATACTGGACTATGTTTGAATTTATTTGCATTGGTATTTTTTGTGTTTATATTTTTGCTTCCAATGTATGCTGTTTCTTTTATAGAATTTTCCCCTTGTGGAGAAGTGTATAATTCAGTTTCGGGACGTACTGGTTCTGTAGCATCCGGGAATTGTAATGTGAGCGGTTTTACACACTAACCGTGTCTTAATTTGAAGACACCGTTTTCATAACCTTGAATGGTTTTATCCGTATCTGCTAATTCCAGACGCTTTTCTGCGACGGCAACGTATTCTTTTTCACGCTCAATACCGACATAATGACGGCCTAATTTCTTGGCGGTTACCGATGTTGTTCCCGAACCTAAAAACGGGTCAAACACAACTTCACCCGGGTTAGATGAGGCTAAAATCAATTTTGCAATCAGTTTTTCCGGCTTTTGGGTTGGGTGAGGTGTATTTTCAGCCATGGACCAGAAAGGAATCGATATATCCGTCCATAAATTTGATGGTGCAGTCAATCTAAACTTGCCACCTTCTATTTCTTCATCTTCTTCCCAATCTTTCGGAATGCCGTTATCATCTTTATAAGGTGCTAATACCGGGCGTTTTAATTTGACGTCATCCAGGTTAAAAGTATATTCGGCGGATTTGGTGAAAAACCAAATGTCTTCCATGCAATTTTTCCAATTATTGCCGGCGCTACGCCCTTTTTCACGCTCCCATGTAATGCGGTTTTTTAGGAGAAAATATTTGCCGGCGATCTCTGGAATGGCTATAGAAGTATTCCAATCGGAACAAATATACAATGAACCGTTGGGCTTTAGGGAAATGAAAACTTCGGCCAACCATTTATCCATCCATTTTTTGTAGGCATTCCAATCCATCGATTTGAACTCTTTGGTGCCGAATTTTTTGGTTAAATTATAGGGTGGGTCGACAATAACCAAATCGGCAAAGTTTGCCGGTAGAAACTTTAAGGTTTCAAAGGTATCTTGCCAGATTGTTTTATCTAATATATCGCTGATTTTTGATTTGCCGGCCAATTTGATGGCCTTGGCAGAATATTTATCCTGCTCCTCGTTGCTAAGTATGATCGTTTTATTACGCGGGGCAGGTGTTTTGGTCATTTTTCTTCACCAAATTTGTTGTTTATCAAATCAGTTAAATTTTTGATGGCTTGGGCAGAATCTTTTCCGGTGGCGGAAATCTTTATGGTTGTTCCTTTTGATGCGGCTAACATCATTAAACCCATAATAGAACATCCATCAACGATTTGTCCCAATCTTTCTACTTCAACATTTGCCTCTAAACCATCTATGGCTTTGACAAAGTTGGCAGCTGCACGGGCATGTAAGCCGCGCTCATTTATGATTTCCAGTTCTTTTGAAATTGCGTCACTCATTGTTTTTATTTTCCTAATAGTTCGGAAGCTATAGTTATATATTTTATGCCGGCGGCTTTAGCACCTGCAACGGCATCTTTCAAATTGTTCTCTTTGCGCAAGGTATTTAATTTGACCAACATTGGTAAATTTATACCGGCAATAACTTCTACATTTGCTTTATCCATAATTGAAATTGCTAAATTTGAAGGGGTTCCCCCAAACATGTCTGTCAATACAATTACACCTTCTCCGGTATCTACCTCTGTTACTTTAGCCAAGATGTCTTCTCTGCGATCGTTCATGTCATCGTTGGGGCCAATGCAAGCAGTGGCAATTTGTGATTGAGGACCAACGACATGCTGCATAGCCGATAAAAATTCATCGGCCAGATGTCCGTGGGTAACCAAAACAATTCCAATCATTATTTTTCTCCGCTTTTCCAAATTCTAACAGCGCCAAATGCCGCTATTATCTCTGCTTTGTTTTTGATGCGTTCTAATTCATCTGCTCTGGTTTGGCGGCCCTTAAATGTGAATTCTTCAACTGTTTCAACCGGAACACCATAAGTGCGTTCAACCGTTTCCCCATCTAATTCCACAACCATGATGAATTCTTGTTCGGCTAGAACAGAACCCGTTTCGCTATTGATTCCCTCCAATTTAACAGCAATACGATTATCTCTTTTGAGCAACGCCGTTGATTTACCGTCGTATTCCATCATCGGATTTTGAGGTTCACCTTTGCGCGCATCAATAAATACCGCCAGTTCTCCAAATTTGTTTTCTATAATTTCAAAGAAATCTTGTTTTTCAATCAATGTATAATATTGGTTTTCCATAAGTCCACCCTTTATCTCAAACAATTTACTAACATCGGACAGAATATCACAAACTTTTATAAGTGTCAATCCAGTTTATTGAGGTCACTCTTTTTCTTTTTGGTCTTTTTGATAAATCTGCTGCTCTTGTTCATACAGGTTTATTCCTTTGGTGATTTCTGCCAGACCTTTTTTACTTTTCTTTCTGCCGGATTTTTCCAAGATTAATTTTGCTATATCTTCTTGGTCTAATTCTGTATTGAGTTCGGAAACATTTTTGGCTGGCATGCCGTTAAGCGAATCGGCAGGCATTTCTTTATTTACTTTTTTTATGGCAGAAAAAGCCGCCTCTAAATCATCCTCGGGAATCTTTCCTTTTAGGCCTAGGGGCTTTTCCACTTTTTCTTCTATTAATTTACGCTGTACCTGAGGCGCATCATAGCTGGCGGAATGTATCATTTGCATATCATCTTTTGTGAGCTTGCCAGATAAGCCGATACTTTCTATAGTTGCCGCTGTAGCCATGGCCAGATTTAATTTGCCGGCCAATTGTTGTTGCTTGGTGATTTTCATTGTGCGAGCGGCTTCGTCACGTTCTTCGGAATGTTCCTGTTCGTCATCATCCATGAGGCTGATATTGAAAAAAGGTGCATTTACTTCATCATCTTCATCCTCATCTTCATCGTCATAAACTTCACGAATTTTTTTGCGTAATTTTAGCAAAGGAGCACCTTTTGGCGCTGCCGGAGGCAAAGTTTTGGGACGAGTATCATTTCTGGTGGTTGCACTATCTTCCAGTTCTGCTCTTTCTTCCAGATGCTTACCAATGCGTTCCGAATCGTTACCGCTTTTTTTATTCCAATCAACTAATTTACGCTTATCTATTTTGGTCATCTTTTATCTCCTTTACCGGCACTTTCTATTCTTTATGATATGATAACATCAAAGAAGTGTCGGCTAAAATGGTCGGGGAAACCTTTAGTTTTTGTTTGTTCTTGAGTTTTAATGTAAAAGAGGAACACATTGTAATGTGTTTTTGCATATCATCACGAAATGCTGTCCAATCTTCTATTTCCGGCAGGCTGTCTTTCTGCATGTCTAAAACTTCTTTTAAGCTTGGTTGTTTATCCATTGTCATTGCATCTGCATGCCATTGTTGCAGATATGTAGTGTTATAGTATTTCAGTTTTAAGGCCGGGGAGAAAATCAAAACCGAATCTGAAACATTATCTAAAATGCCCTGTTGAACGGCAATTAAGTCACCTAACTTACGTTCTGCGGCCAAACGGTCGGTGATATCTTCATAGGCGATAATTGTGCCATCCGGATGAGGTGCCCGCAAGCGGCGAAAAGTTCTTCCATCCGGTATGTAAAGAAGGTCTTCACGCTGTTCCGTGAGAGATTCAAAAACGCGGTTTTCTTCTTCTTTATAGGCCTTAAAATCAGAAACCTCAGGTAATATTTTTTGCTCTCTGATTTTATCTAAAAAAGAATTATAGTGAGGTGAATTATCCAAGAAATTTTCCGGTAAATTCCACAATTTTAAAAAGGCAGCATTGGCAAAAGTGAAATTATGCTTGGTGTTGATAATGCAAAAAGCTGTATCTAAAGAACTTAAAATATCCAAGTGTAGGTCGAGGTGGACGAGGTAATTACGTTTGGCTTCATCAAATTCGGTAATATCTATCAATGAACCAATAGTATTTGATGTTTTTAGGGATGTATCGTAATAAGGTGTTTCGGTTAATTCATATTTTTTTAAGTCACCTTTGCTTAAAATATTAATTTGTTTTTTTTGCGGAGTGTTTGATTCTTGAGCATTTTTTGCTATTTCCAAAAAGTTGGTGGTGTTGCCTAAATCATGCAATATACTGTTTTTGGGGGTTACATCTTTGAAATCGTTTAGGCCCAACAGTTCCAAATAACTGCGGTTTAATATCGTTATTTCTTGTTTTTCATTTCTGAGCCAAACCGGACAAGGCAGATTATCAATTAAAATGCGGAAATTTTCGAGTTTTTTGCGGCAAGAAAAACCTTCTTCAGTGACATTGTCAATAAATTCTGTTGTTTTGGTGATATCTGTAAACCAGAGACAATTAAAATCTATATTTCCATCGGCAGAATTGATGCGAGTACCGGTGATTGAAAAATGTTTTCCATCTTTTGTTTTAGCTAAAATTTCGAAGTGAATGCCGTTTTCTCTGAGGTTTTTGAAAGAAAATGTTAATTTTTCTGCATCTTGATGATTGAAGATGCCAAATACTTCATTAAATGTGCTTTTTTCTCCATTTTTAAGGTTTAATACAGTGGCCAGTTTACGTGAGCAGTATTGATAAATTTTGTTTTTATATGTTGAATAAGTCAGATAGCCGATGGGAGCGGCATAAAGCATTTCTTCAAAATGACAGATGGTGTCATCATCTTTGGATAATTGTTCTTTTATTTTGATTATACGTAAATACAACCAGACAATTATAAAGGGTAAAGTCAGGCTGATTGTAAACCAAAATTTTAAGGCAATGTTCAGTGTGGTATGTTCCATTGTTTCTTTCCAAAACGATTTTTTAAAATTAGTGTTGTTTGTTTTTTTATCTTGATATATAAGCTATCTTAAAATATATGTCATGTGATAGCAATCAAAAATTGAAAGAGTGAACAAGGATATGTATACATTAGTTTTTGATACAACGGCCGGCGGAACGATTATAGGCCTTTATGAAGATCAAAAAAAGCTTGCTAAAGTTGAAAAAGTGATGGAATTCGGTCAAGCAGAGGAGTTGGCTTTTAATGTTGAGTTGATGCTGAGGAATAATCAGCTGAAATTTGCTGATATTGATTTATTAGGTGTTTGTGTGGGACCGGGATCTTTTACGGGTGTGCGTGCCGGTTTGGCATTTGCACGCGGATTAGCTTTTGGTGCACCGGACTTAAAAATTACAGGTGTGTCTGCTTTTGAAGTTTATGCCCGAATGATTGCAGAAGATAAACGAGCTGCCTATAATGCGGTGGTTATTGAAACAAAACGGGAAGACTTTTATTTTCAACTATTTGATGAAAATCTTAATAAAATCTCAGAGCCGTTAGCTTTGACGCGCGATGAAATTGCTCAAAATTTGAAAAATCATCAAACAACTTTTATCGGTGACGGTGTGGAAAGATTGTTGTCCGTTTCTTTGGGGTTGCAAATTAAAGATGTGGAACTTTCAGAAATTATCGGAGTTGATGCTTTATTTAATGCAACAAGGCAAAAATTTTTGGATAAAACACTTGATTTTCCTAAACCGCTGTATATAAGAGGTGCAGACACTTGTGTAAAATAAGCAGAAAATTATAGATAAGTTATAATTTTGATGCTAGCGTTCTTAGTGATTTAATTTAGTTTTTTATGAAAGAGGTATATTGTGACTAGATCAGAGTTAATTGAAAGTATAGCAAAAAAGAATCCTAATCTCTTAATTTCTGAGATTGAACGGATTGTTAATGTTATTTTTTCCAGTATGACAAATGCTTTGGCAAAAGGTAATCGTGTGGAATTCAGAGGCTTTGGCGTTTTTTCTATTCATAAGCGTGCGCCAAGAGTGGCTCAAAATCCAAGAACGGGTGCGAAGGTTAAAATTGGTGATCGCAATATCGTGCATTTCAGAGTTGGTAAGGAATTGCATGAAAAACTTAATGAAAACTAGATAATCTGAATTATCTGAATTTTTTATGGGGAGACGGATATGTGGTGGCTTTTGAAAACCTTAGTTGCGTTTCTGTTATTGGCTCTTTTTGTTGTCTTTTTAGTGCAAAACAACGATTTGGTGAGCTTGTGGCCTTTGACTAATATGGATTGGTTTCCAGTGGAAAAGGTTGGTACAAGCGTTGTTTATTTCGTCTTATTCTGCTTGGGTTATTTCTGCGGCAGATTTTCGGCCTGGTCCGCTTATGCACCGCTTCGTGCCATGCTCCGTAAGCAAAAGAAAGAGAATAAAGTTTTGACTAAGGAACATGAAAAGTTAAATCTTGAACATGAAAAACTTAATCAGCAATACACGAATCTGCAAGAGGAAAATGATAAGGCGGAAAAAGCCAACAAGGTTCCTTTAAGTAAAAAAATCAGAGGATGGTTTTCTAAATCATCTGCCGATGAATAATAAGAAAAAAAAGAGGTAAAAGTATGAATTGGCTTACAGATATTGTCAGACCAAAAATTAAAAAAACGACTCCGAAAGAAATTGCCGACGATTTATGGGTGAAGTGTCCGGAATGCGGACAGATGTTGTTTTCTAAAGAGTTGAAACAATCCCTTTATGTATGTACAAAATGCGGACATCATCTGAGACTTTATATTGACAAGAGATTAAAACAACTTTTTGATGACGGCTATTATTCCGTTATGATTTTGCCAAGTGTTAAGGAAGATCCCTTGAAATTTAAGGATACACAACGCTATGTAGATCGTTTGAAAGTTTATCGTAAAAAGACGGGAAATAATGATGCTATCAAAGTCGGTATCGGCAAAATTGCCGGTATAGACAGTGTGGTGGCGGCAATGGATTTCTCTTTTATGGGCGGTTCGATGGGAACGGCTGTGGGAGAAGGAATCGTGAGCGCGGCAGAGTATGCTTATGAACACGATTATCCTCTTATTATTGCCAGCGCATCCGGTGGCGCAAGAATGCAGGAAGGTATGCTTTCACTGATGCAGATGGCGCGTACGACAGCAGCAGTTAATCGTTTGAAGGAGAAAGGTTTGCCGTATATCTCTATCTTTACGGATCCGACAACCGGTGGTGTTTCGGCTTCTTTTGCTATGATTGGAGATATTCATATTGCCGAGAAGGGGGCTCTTATCGGTTTTGCCGGTAAGCGTGTTATCGAGCAGACTATTCGTGAAAAGTTGCCGGAAGGATTCCAAACCGCAGAGTATCTTAAAGACCATGGTATGATTGATATTGTGGTGGAACGTAAGGATTTGAAAGATACTGTGGATAGGGTCTTATCTATGTTGATGGAAAATTATCCTAAAAAGAATAAAAAGGAAAATTTGAGCGCCTAGTAGAAATTTTTGATTATTTTTTTATTGCAATAACTTATCTGTTGTGCTAAAATTAATTCATGAGTTATCTATGATTTTAGGAGGGATAGATGAGCGAGTTTGATGCAATTTCAGCAAGATTGTCCGAGCACAACGTAAAAGATGCAGAGATTGATGCACTGTTATCTCATGCAAGGGCGTTGTTGAGTTCTCATTCAGGTGATTCTGTGAGTGTCGGCAAATACCAAAATGTTGTTGCGGCAGGCTTGGCTAAAAAAGGTAATAAGGTGATTGACTATAATAATCCGGATAAGGAAAGTGATCCTGCGAAGGGTTTAGCAGATATCAATAAAAAAGAGCATAATTTTGCGGTTGAACGAGAAGCGACGGCATATTTGAAAGAAACATTACCGATGGCGAGTGATTTGAAAAGGAAAAAGGATAGTGGAATAACTTTATCATCGGAAGAAAATGATGTATTGGAAGCAACTTTGAAGAGTTATCGAAAAATTTCCGGTCTATATCCCCATAAAGCAAAAGAGATTACGAATAATATGGAAGAGAGAAATATGGAACGGACAAATGCAAATGTTCGTACTATGGCAAGAGGGGAAAGAACATATTAGAATAGTGTAATAATTTTATTTTCTGAGTAAAAATGCACCTGATTTTGCCAAATGCAAAATCAGGTGTCTTTTTGTAGAAGTTCAGAATACGATAACCGTTCCGGCCAGGGAACAGTCGTAGAGGTTGTACGAGCCATCATCATTTTTTTTGATTATGGCGTGCACCCTGCTCACGTTTCTGCAGTTACGCAAGTAGTAGTATTCTGCATCTTTTTTGTCGTGATTTTTGAAACACTCCACTACTTCTTCTAGTTCGGGACGGAAGTCACACTCTGGTAATCTTCCAAGCACGAAGAATTCATCTTTACCTAAGTTTTTAAGCTCTGTCTTGAAACGGCAAAGATTAATCTTTGTTCGTGATGGAGTGGATTCTTCCCAATCTCTTCCGCGTCTTGTCTCAACCATGGCAATCGTTGGAAAGTTTTCCTCCGAGAAAGTCGCCATTAACTTTACTTCTTTTCTCTCTCGTGTTTCCATAAAGAGCTGATCAAAGAGCTCTTCTAGCTTTTGTTTTTTCATAATTGTTAAAATTTAAAAATTTGACATAAAATTTATATTTATGGGGAGAGTATACCATATTTTTCAAGATGCGTCAATTATTTTTTTTGTCTAAATTTTAGATGCGAAAAAAATTACAAAAATAATGAACAAAATGAAGTTTCTCTCGTTATATTAGGTGTTGAAACATTTTTCATCAGGTGATATTAACTTTTATTAAGAGGTCGAAAATGAAAAAATTTATTGTATGTTTGGTTGCTTTGATGACAATTTGCTCTTGCGCCAGTGCCGAATCAATTGTTGTGATAGATCAAAATGGTAATGTTATCAGACAGATGTTTACCAGTCCGTCAACGTATGTGACAACGCAGCCGGCTACCGTTGTGGAAACAGCACCAATACAAACTGTTTCTGTGGTACGTGAGTCGCCGATTATTCAAAATAGTTACTACTACGACAAAAGCGCAACCAATGCGGCTTTGGCAGCCGGTGTTACGACAGCAATTGTCGGCGGGTTGCTGTTTGACGGGTTCCATCATCACCACCATCACGGTCATCACCATGGCGGACATCATCACCATCGCAGATAGGATTGTTTTATGAAGATAACTGTTGGCATATTTGTTTTTTTAGCGGGCATGGCAATTGTTGGTTCTGCTTATGCTAACAGTTATCTGGATATGTTGACAACAGCTCCTGACGGGCAAGAAAAAATAGCGCCCTATATATCGGAGCAGTTGAAAGAAAATAATAGTAAATTAAATTGGTGGTATGATGCTCGCATTGTTACGCGTTCACCGGTGGTCGTCTCTCCTTATCCGAAATATTATGCTTGGGCCAGAGCGCAGGCTGATAATAATCAATTTGATCGTACACATGAATATGTTCAAGATATGATTTATGTTATTGAGGGCGGTTTGGTCGGTTGGGGACTTTATGAACTTTATAAATACTAAAATTATTTTATTTGGGTAATTATGCGATTGGGTTCTTGACTTGGGGTTTTTTAATTCCTAAATCTATAGCAGATGGATTTTTTGTGACGAGGATATGATGAGTAATAAAGACGAGGATGTTGAAGAATTGGAAACAGAGGAAACTCAGGAAACTGAAGCCGAAGCAACAGAAGAAGAGTCCGTTGAAGAAGGCGAAAATAAGTTAGAGGAAGATTTTGCTAAGCTTAAAGATGATTATATCCGTCTGTATGCAGAAATGGATAATATGAAAAAGCGTTCTCAGGCAGAAACGGAAAAGACAATTAAGTTTGCGATATCTTCGTTTGCTAAAGAACTTTTGGGTGTGGCCGATAATTTGGAACGCGCCATTACGGCAATGTCTGAAAATAAGGAATCTTGCGCCGATTTGCTGAAAGGTGTTGAATTAACACAAAACGAATTAACAAAAGTTTTTGAAAAATTCGGTATTAAACGCTTTAATCACATCGGAGAAAAATTTGATCCGAATTTTGAGCGCGTGGTGCAAGAAGTTGACAGTCCGGATAAAGAATCAGGAGTTATATTAACGGAATTGCAGGCCGGTTATACCATCCATGACAGAATCCTTCGCGAAGCAATGGTTATCGTGGCAAAGTAAGCGTTTGAATCGAAAACAAATTTTGAGGAGAAGATATAGCGATTTTTTCGCTATATTTTTTTTGTATCTTTTAAAAAATGGTATGCAAAAACTAAATATTTCAATTTAAATACTTTTTTTAATCTTTTTTAAACGTAGAAAGGTTAAAAATAACGTTTGAAAAATAATATTTATTAGGCTAATTTTGTAGCTATGAAAAAGTTAGATATTTATATAACCAAACAGATTACGACAGGTTTTCTTTTGGTCGCCTTATCGCTGATGTCCATGCTTTGGCTGACACAGTCTTTGAAGTTTGTGGAAATGGTGACCGATAAAGGGTTACCGGTTTATCTTTTTGTGGAGATGACTTCTCTTCTTATGCCGCGCGTTTTTTCCATTCTTTCGCCGATTGCCTTGTTTGTGGCGGTGATGTTTGTGTATAATAGGCTTATTACCGATAGCGAATTGGTCGTTATGAAAGCGGTTGGTATCAGTTCACTTTTTATTGCCAGAGCGGCTATTTTTACCGGTATTGTTTTGGCTCTGTTTAATGTTTTTGTGCTTAATTGGGGAATTCCTGCGGCAGAAAATAGATTTCGTGATTTGGAATTTGAGGTTAAAAACAGCTTTACCAAAATGATGTTGCGTGAAGGTAATTTTACGACTTTTAAGGATACAACGACAGTTTTTATTGAAAAATTTTATGACGACGGCACAGTTAAAGGAATCTTGGTTGGTGATAGTAAAAATCCAACGGAAAAAGTTATGACAGTGGCTGAAACGGGGAGATTGGAATATACTGATAGCGGACCGAAAATTTTGCTTAAAAATGGTACACGGCAAGTGATGAATAAGAAAACAGGGCAATTTACATCGATGACTTTTGATGATTATGTGGTTGATTTTGGTGATGTGTCCGTATCGAGGAAAAAAGATAAAGGTGTTCGTGAAATGGGCATTTTTGAGTTATTTAGAGAGGCTTCTGATCCTGCAACGACATTAAAAGATGCTCGTATTTTTAGAACAGAGGCGCATCGTCGTATCTTGGCTCCGTTTTTTAATTTGATATTTGCATTGTTGGCTTGCACGGGATTGTTAGTGGCTAATTTTAATCGACGCGGACAGGGAAAAGTTATTACCATTTCTATTTTAGCAATGGTTGTGGTGCAGGCTTTGGATATGATATTTGTTAATATGGCACGTAAACATGAATGGGCGGTCTTTTTGATGTATATCAATTGTTTTACGCCGCTTGTTGTTGCCAGTTGGTTCTTAATTAAAATGCCGATGTTTAGAAAGCGGCAAAAGAAGGAGTTTTCATATGAAGCTTAGTCCGTATCTGATTGCTGTTGTTACGGGAATGTTTGCTATTGCTGCAGAGGCCGCTAATGAGCCTTATGCCGGTGCAATTGTTCATCAGAATAATTCTCTGAAGCCGCAGGCGGATTTCCGTCCCGGTAATATGACGGACATAATGCCGGTTTTTGGTGAGAAAAATAAAAAAGAAAAAGATCAGGAAATTTATTTTTCTGCTGATGAATTGGAAACAGATGAAGCTAATAGTACTATTATTGCCAAAGGTTCAGTTGAGGTTATTCGTGATAAATTAACACTTCATGCCGACAGATTGTGGTATGACCAAAAACACGATAAAGTTGTGGCTGAAGGTAATGTTGTGGTCAAAGATGTCGATGGTAGTGTACTTTATACCGATAGAATTATGCTTACCGATAAGATGAACAGGGCCGAGGTTAATAAAGTTAAAGTTATCATGCGTGATGAATCTCGGATTTGGGCTGATTCTTTTTTGAAAAAACGTAACAATAATAAACAAATGCGTCATGCTTCTTATACTGCTTGTGATATGTGCGAAGGTAAATCACCATTATGGCAAATTGATGCGCGTAAGGTGAGCTATGATGCAGCAGGACAGAATGTTAACTATAATGATGCAGTATTAAGAGTTAAAGATGTACCGATATTTTATACGCCTTTTTTGAGCCATCCGTCTCCGGAAGTTAAGCGTCGTTCCGGTTTTTTGATGGCTTCTATCGGTAGTTCTTCTTATTTGGGAAAATATTTGCAACCAACATACTTTTGGAATGTTTCTGATCAGACTGATGTGATTTTATCTCCATATTTTACAACGGATAGAGATGTTGTTTTAAATGGGCAGTTTCATCATTATTTTTATAAGGGACATCTTAATGCAGAGGGGTCTTTTCTTAAAGATAACGGCGAATATAAAAAGGCAGAATATAAGAAATATAACCGTCCGGAACATCGCGGAAATCTGTTTTTGGATGCTCGTTACGAAATTAATGATTACTGGGTTAGCCATTTGGATTTGAACTATGTTTCTGACGTCTTTTATTTGAAGGATTTATCTTTACCGAAAGAAGATGATGCTTGGTTGACTTCAAAACTTTCTTTTGAGCGTTTTGAAGGGCGTAACTATGCGGCGATTGAGGGGTATTATTATCAGTTGACCAGTCTTAATTTGAAGAACAGTGACAGTAATGCGTATAAACGTATGAAAGATTTGCCGTATGTAGCGCCATTTATGGAATATGAACATATTACGACTCCTGATAAATATGGTTCGTACATTAAAACTAATTTAAGTGAAGCTTCGGTTTATAGCGATAATGATGAAGAAAGCCATCGTTTAACTATGATTAACTCTTGGGAATTGCCTTATATTAGTGATTATGGTGAACAGTATAAGTTTGTGGCTTCATTAAAATCTGATGCATTTTATGTTTCAGATTATAAATATAAACAAAATGACACTTATAACGGGACTTTGGCTCAAGCATTTCCTCAACTCGGTGTGGAATGGCGCTTGCCTCTTGTGCGTGCAACAGAGGATACCAGGCAAATTATTGAGCCGGTGATTGTGGCAACATTTGCACCGGATAAGGAAAATCATCCTTATAAAATTCCTAATAAGGATAGTCATGACTTGGAATTTGATGATTCCAACATCTTAAGTCTTGATCGTTATGCGGGATATGACAGAAATGATACCGGAAGTCGAGTAAGCTATGGTTTAAACTGGAGTTCTTACGGCGATATTATGGGGCATACATCAGCCTTTATTGCACAAAGTTATCAGTTATCTAAAGACAGTACGTTTATGGAGGCTATTGACGGGGAGGATGACAGAAAGTTTTCTGATTATGTCGGTCGCGTTTATGCCACTCCGAATGATTATTTGGATTTGAACTATCGTTTCCGTTTGGATAAAAGCGATTATGAAATTGAATATAGTGAATTGGGTGCCACTGTCGGTGCGGATATTTTGCAGTTTTATGCCTCTTATATTTATTTGCGTCCGGGTAATGATTATTATTACTATGACACAGGCGCCAGAAAAGAACTTTATTTCAGTGTAAAATCTGAAGTGACTAAAAACTGGTCAGTTAGCATATTTGATCGAATTGATTTGACGGATAATGGTGGCCAATTGGAGCAAGGCGGACAGGTAGCATATGAAGACGAATGTTTGCAGTTGGCTTTTGTGGCAAAGAAGAATTTCTATGATGATCCGACATTGGATAACGGTTATGAATTTGGTATTACATTTTTCTTGAAGACTTTGGGTGGCTTCGGTTCTAAATAATATAGGAGATTTTTAGATATGAAAAAATGGAAATGGTCTTTTGTACTGATGTTAGTAATGATGGCTTTTCAAAGTCATGCCGCAGATGTTGATATGTCTCAAATTGATAGAAATATCAGAACTTCCGGTTCTAAATCTATCATGTTTCAGCGCAATAACTCTGCAAGGGAGGAACAACTAAGACGTGAACGTGCTGAGGCAGAAGCTCGTGCGGAGGCTCGGGCGAAAGAACAAGCTGAGCAAGAATCAAAACTTAAGAGAGAGCAATCTGTTTTCCGTCCTTATAATTTGTTTGGCAGGGGTTATAAAGTTGCAGCAATTATTAATGGTGATATGGTTTCAAATAAGGATTTGCAGGAACGTGCTAATCTGTTTTCTTTGACAACAGGTATGTTAGTTAATGCGAAAAATAAAGATATGATCATCGAAAAAGTTATGCAGAATACAATTGATGAAAAAATTAAAATACAGGAAGCTAACAAACAAAATGTTCACGTATCTTCTGAAGAAGTGACGGAAGCTTATCGTAATTTTGAAAAATCAAATGGCATGCCTTCCGGAAAATTTCAAAATATTCTTAAGCAATATCAAGTTAGTTCAAATACGTTTATGACGCAAATTAAAGCAAATCTTTTATGGAATAAATTAGTTACTCGCCGTATGGGGCAAAATATTGATGTTTCCGTTAAAGAAGTTGAAGATGAGTTTATGCGGATAAAGAAAGATATGGATACTCCAAAGTATATGGTTTCTGAAATTGTTATTAAAAAGAAAGATGCAGCGCATATTGATGAGTTGGTGGAGATTTTGCAAAATGATCCGCGTTTTGAGCTTTATGCCGTGCAATTTTCTCAATCACCAAGTGCACCTTCAGGCGGTAAGTTGGGTTGGGTATCGCAGGGACAGTTGGCTGCACCTTTGGATGCTGTTATCAGAAATTTGAGAGAAGGAAAGGTTTCTAATGCCGTGCCTTATCGTTCTGATTATTACATTTTTAAGATGGATAAAATTTATAATCCGAAAGCCAATAAAAAAGACTTACCGACAGAAGATGAAGTTCGAGCTTTTATTAAGAATCGTAAGGTTGATGAGATGGCTAATAAATATATTCGTGATTTACGTAATCGCGCTATTGTGGAAAGAAAATTTTAGAGGATGTAATGTCTGAAGGTGTTCTGTCAACTAAGGAATTTGTGGAAAAATACGGCCTAATGGCTAAAAAAGCCTTGGGGCAGAATTTTTTATTGGATAGTAATATTACCGATAAAATTGTCAGAATGTCTATGGAAGCACAGGGATTTCAAAGTTTAACAAAAGAAATTTTGGTGGAAGTTGGTCCGGGGCCCGGTGGTTTAACGCAAGCAGTATTAAGGCAAAAACCTCAAAAACTTTCTGTTATAGAAATGGATGAGAGATGTCTGCAAATTTTGGAAGAAATTAAAGCATTTTATCCGCAGTTGGAGATCATTAACGGTGATGCATTATTATTTAATTGGCAAAAGAAATTTGATGAGGAAGGGCTGTTTCATATTGTCAGCAATTTGCCTTATAATATTTCGGTGGTGTTATTGACCGGGTGGCTTAAAAAAATACATAACTTTAAGAGTTTGACACTAATGTTTCAAAAAGAAGTCGGGGATAGGATTGCAGCTAATGTCGGAACAAAAGACTATGGGCGAATTTCTGTTTTGGCACAATTGCAGTGTGAAGTTAAGAAACTGTTTGATTTGCCCCCGACATGTTTTGTGCCGGCACCTAAAATTTGGTCCTCGGTTTTGTTGTTTATGCCAAAAGAGCGAGTTATACCTTCGGCGGTTTTAGATAAAGTTGAGATGCTTACCTCTCTTGCTTTCGGACAAAGGCGTAAAATGATACGTCAAAGTTTGAAAAGTGTTCCCGATATTATGATTCATCTAGATGCGTTGGGAATTGAACCAACGTTGAGAGCAGAGAATCTGTCACCGGAAGATTTTCTTAATATAGCCGAAAGGATAGTTTAAATATCGCTTGTAACGATTATTTCTTCTTCTGTTTTTAACATTTTTTAAGGAGAAGAATATGACTGAAGGTGTAAGATTTCCAACATTAGCATTTATTACTGGCGGATGCGGACAAGCCAACGATGGTATTCCGCCGCAACCGTTTGAAACGTTTTGTTATGATTCTGCGTTGTTGCAAGCCAAAATCGAAAATTTTAACGTTGTGCCCTATACTTCGGTTTTGCCTAAGGAAGTTTTTGGTCATATCGTTCCAGTGGACCAAGTGGTTAAAGATTTTAAGCATGGAGCGGTTTTAGAAGTTATTATGGCCGGGAACGGGGCTAATCGTGATGAGCATAAGGCAATTGCTACCGGTGTAGGTATTTGTTGGGGTAAAGATAAAAACGGCGAGCTTATCGGCGGATGGGCTGCTGAGTATGTGGAGTATTTTGATACGCATATTGATGATCAAATTGCCAAAGGTCATGCCGAAATGTGGCTTAATAAATCGCTTAATCATGAGTTGGAAATTCGCGGTGTAGAAAAACATAGTGAGTTTCAGATGTGGCATAATTATATCAATATAGAACAGCATTTCGGCTATTGTTTGACTTGTTTGGGCTTTTTAAATTTTGAACATGCTCCGGCGGTTGAACTTTAGTCCTTTTTATTTTTAGGTATAATTTGATAAAAGGAAAAAGAAATGGCAAAACAGAAAGATAAGAAAAATATTTCTTCAAACAGTAATGAAAAACTGGGAGTTATGGCTCTTGCCGGTGTGGTTGTCAGTTCCATGATTGGAGGTGGTATATACAGCTTGCCGCAAAATATGGCGGCTGGGGCATCGGTGGGAGCGGTATTTTTGGCTTGGCTGATTACCGGTATCGGTGTTTATTTTATTGCCAATACCTTTCGTATTTTATCTGAAGTTAAACCTAATCTGACAGCCGGTATTTATATGTATAGTCGAGAAGGGTTCGGGCCCTTTGTCGGTTTTATTATCGGTTGGTCTTATTGGTTGTGTCAGATTTGTGGTAATGTCGGGTATGCGGTGATTACCATGGATGCTTTAAATTATTTCTTTCCACCTTATTTTGTCGGAGGAAATAATCTTTATTCAATTATCGGCGGTTCGCTTCTGATATGGGGATTTAATGCACTGGTGTTAAACGGAATCAAGCAGGCAACGATTATTAACCTGATTGGTACGATTGCTAAAATTGTTCCTTTGCTCTTGTTTATTTTAATAACGTTAGTCTTTTTTAAGGCTGATAAGTTCGATCTTGATTTTTGGGGCGAAAAAGTTTTGTCTTTGGGTGATTTGCCAAAGCAAATTAAAGGAACAATGTTAGTCACACTATGGGCTTTTATCGGTATAGAAGGCGCTGTGGTGATGAGCAAACATGCAAAAAGTCAGAATGCGGTTGGTAGAGCTACTCTTTTGGGATTTGCCAGTTGCTTGGTTATTTATATTTTGCTTTCTGTTTTGCCGTATGGCTTGATGAATCAGCAGGAGTTGGCAAAATTACCAAATCCGTCAACAGCGGCAGTGTTGGAAATCGTTATCGGAAAACCGGGATCTTGGTTGATGAATATTGGCCTGTTGATTTCTGTTTTAACCAGTTGGTTGGCATGGACCATGGTAACGGCACAAATTCCGCAAGCTGCAGCAGAAAACGGTACATTTCCTAAGGAATTTGCTCATGAAAATGATAAACAGGCGCCATCTGTATCTCTTTATGTGACAAGCGGCTTGATGCAGTTATTTATGTTGATGGTTTATTTTTCGGGAAATGCGTGGAATACGATGCTCAGTATCACCAGTGTGATGGTCTTGCCGGCCTATTTTGCCAGTGCAATGTATTTATGGAAACTTTGTGAGGACCACGAGTATCCGACAGATTTTTATATTCGTCGTTCTTTTGCGCTGATTTCTTCCGTTTTAGCTGCTCTTTATGCCTTGTGGTTAATTTATGCAGCAGGCTTAAACTACCTTTTGATGGCATTGATTTTTGTGGCACTGGGGGTGCCGGTATATGTTTATGCTCGACATCAAAATAATGCAGATGTTTCAGCCTTTTCTTCCGGCGAGAGATTTGCGGCAGCAATGCTGATTATTGCGGCATTGTTTGGATTGTATGCCATGTGTCGGGGAATCGTCTGATTTTGCCATAAAAAAACGCTCCATTAAATGATGGAGCGTTTTCTTTTTATTTTGTTTTATACGTTCAAAGCTTTACGATATGTTTCAAGCAAGAATTCCTGTTCATCACGATCAGCCTGATTCATTTTTCTTAATTTGATAATGGCCTTCATAATTTTTACATCGAATCCGACGCCTTTGGCTTCGGCAAAAATATCGCGTATATCCGACTGAATGCCTTTCTTTTCTTCTTCAAGACGTTCAATGCGCTCTATCAATGAATTTAATCTGGTGCTGTCTATGCCGCCGACTTCTGTTTCAGACATGTTTTTTCTCCCATAATTTATTAAAGAATCTACGGTTAGCGAATTTAACAAAGATATTTTTTTTTGACAAGAACTAATTGCGTCTAACTTTAAATAATAAGTTGTTAAACTTTTTGTTTTATATAACCTCTATGAGATTGTTTGAATTTTAGGAGAGATGTTATGCCGAGTAATACACGGACGAATATATTGGCGACGTTGGGGCCCGCTTCGGATAGCGAAAATGTTATCAGTACTTTGATTGATGCCGGGGTTGACGGTTTTAGATTGAATTTCAGCCATGGTACGCACGAATCGCATAAAAAAACTTATGATATTATTCGCCATGTTGCCAAAAAGAAAAATGCGCCGATTGCAATTGTTGCGGATTTGCAAGGACCAAAGCTTAGAATCGGTTTATTTAAGAATGAGCAAGTGACCTTGAAAAAGGGGCAAAAATTTACTTTAGATATGAAAAAAGAATTAGGTGATGAAACACGTGTAACATTGCCTCATAAGGAAATTTTTGAAGCATTAAAAGTTGACGATACGCTGTTGGTTAATGATGGTAATATCATTTTGAAAGTTTTGAAAATCAGCAAAACATCTGCCGTTACGGAAGTGGTTGTCGGAGGGGTGGTTTCCGGACATAAAGGGGTTAATTTACCAAATTCTTCACTTAATATTTCTCCTTTGACACCGAAAGATTTAGACGATTTGGAATTTGCCTTAAAACTCGGTGTGGATTGTGTTTGTCTTTCGTTTGTACAACGCGCCAAAGATGTTAGAGATGCACGTAAAATTATTAAAGACAGAGCGTGGATTATTTCTAAGTTAGAAAAACCGCAAGTGATGAACGATTTGGATGGGATTATTCAGGCATCTGATATGATTATGGTAGCGCGCGGTGATTTGGGTGTGGAATGTCCAATTGTGACTGTACCTGTTTTGCAAAAGCGAATCGTGGCAAAGTGTCGTGCTTGCGGTAAGCCGGTAATTGTTGCTACACAAATGCTCGAATCGATGATTTCAGCTCCGATGCCGACGCGTGCGGAAGTTTCTGATGTGGCAAATGCAGTTTATGACGGGTGTGATGTGGTGATGCTTTCCGGTGAAACGGCTATGGGAGCTTATCCGGTGCAAACGGTTAATACCATGCGCGGGGTGATAGAACAAGTTGAAGCAGATCCGAAATATTTTGCTAATCTGCAAAGCAATGTTGAAGGAATTTTCTGCCAGAATGAGGCGCGTGCCATTACGCATGCGGCCAATGCAGTAGTTAAGACGCTTAATGATGTGGCTTGCATTGCGACATTTTCAGTAAGTGGCAGGACAACTTTGGTTATGGCACAAGAGCGTCCGGCCTATCCGATTATGTCTATCAGCCCGGATGAGAAGATTGCGCGGCAGCTTAATCTTGTTTGGGGGGTTAGGACATTTATTGATAAGAAAGTGTTTGACAGTTTTGATAATATTGAAGCTGTTTCTAAAGGTTTTGCACGCATTTCCGGTTTGGCGGAAAAAGGTCAGTTTATTGTGGTAACAGCGGGATATCCTTTTGGTAAGGCCGGATTGACCAATGTGTTGCATATTATAAAAGTTTAGGTTCAAAATAACGTTAACGAACCCGTTATCCGTCGAAGAGCGAATAGCGGGTTTTTTGTTGTAAATAAAAAAGTAGAGTTGATTTTGATAATGTGTTGTTTTGTTTTGACATTTTAGATTGATTGGATTTAAATTTCCGTATGAAGTCGTTTGTAGAAAAATATCAATTTTGGTTGAAGTGCTGGGGAATTTGCTTTGGCATTCTTGCTTTGGTGTTTTCTTTTTATCTGATTAGTTTTTATATCGGGAATCATGATTTTCCGTTTATGCGCTACGGCACGGCTATTGATAGCGGCGTATGGGAAGGGCGCTTAACACAGTTTGCACTACCGGCAGTATTGTTTGGCGGCCAGGTATTACCAATTGCAGGAGCTCTATTGGGTTTTTTGCTTTTTTCCGGCGGGACGATTTGTTTGGCTAAATGGTATGGAATGCCCGAAAAATACGGATATGTTGTTCTTTTTAGCTTGCTCATTATTTTACATCCGTTTATTTGTTCTCAGCTTTATTATGTGCATACGGTGGTTTCTGTTTTAAGTTGGCATTTATTCGGAATTATCGGATGTATGTTTGCCTGGAAATTTGCAGAGAAACTAAAGGTTAGATGGTTGTTAGCAGCAATTGGTTGCTTATGGTTTGCACTAGCTGGATATGCCCCGGTGTTAGAGTTGATTTTGACTGTATCGGTTGGAAAATTTTTAATAGATGTTTTTTCATCAAAAGTGAATTTTAGGCAACTGTTACGAAGATATTTTATTTATGGCGGGGTGCTGCTTTTTAGTTTAATTTGTTATGTTTTGACTATACGCTTTTTGAAGGTAACGGGAATTTTAATTAGTGGGATGTATAATGTTCAAATACTGAATTTAAAAGATGTATTTAATGTCCTTTTCGGTTATTGGTATGAGCCCTTTAGAAATTTTGTTTTGTTGATGCCGTATCATTCTTGGTTTGTTTGTACCGGTGCTCTTTTGCTGGTAATTATTTTTTTGATAACATCTTTTTATCAGAAAAAAATAGTATGGGGATTTGTAGGGATTGCCAGTGTTATAGTGGCGGCATTTGCTTTGGTTTTTGTTTCGCCTTATGGCATTTTTAGAACTATTCGTGTTCATGCCATGTCTGTTCCGTATGTTTTAGCGATTGTTTTTGCAATTATAACTATTTATAGCCGGAAATGGTGGCGCAATGTGAGTTTTATGGTTACTTTTTTGTTGGTCTGTGGTTATATCCATACGGATTTATTAACAGAAAAAATATGGTATTTGGGGACAGTGCAGGATGAACGTATAGTCGATAGGGTACGTGCCGAGTTGTTGCCGCAATTAAAAGAAGGAAAGCATTATCGCTTATCATCAGTAGGTAGTTTTTACGGGCGGCAGAAGTTTGCCGGCATAGATAAGATATCCGCGGAAGATAGAGAAGTGTATCGTGAATATTATGGGTATGGAATGTATTTATACAGATTTTTCTCATCAGGGTTATTTTTGTATGAAGCAGAAAATCCAATTTGGGGTGATGGTACATATTTCGGTAATTATTTATGGTATTTAATTATTGGTGAAAATGTCAGCTATGGTGATAAAATTAGTGCGGGGCTTTTTTCCAGAAAATTTGGAAATGATAAGCGAAATTTAGTTGAGGCAGCGGATAAGCTTTGTGCTTACCCATGTAAACATTTCTATTATATCGGTGAAAAAGATATTTTGTTAATGGTTAGTGATGATGAAATGAGTCGCTTGGTTTTGAAGTGGAATATTGAAAATGAGAGGAATTATTGAGTTCTTTTTAACTTGATGTTTACTTGTTTTTTAGTACAATCTTTTCAGCTAGTTGTTTAAGGAGTCCTCTGATGGAAGAAGAAAAGAAAGTTGAGCAAGATAGATCAAAATCTAAAGATAATGGCATGAAGTGGGTTATTATTGCCGATGTTATTGGTGTGCTTGTTATCGGATTATTGCTTTGGGCGAGTATGATAGAAAAACAAGAAAAGGCTTTGGAAATGCAAAAGGCCGCACAAATGGAACAGGATGCACAACAGAAGAGCCTGGAAATTATTCCTGTTGTTGAAGAAAGCGGGACTCAAAAAGAGAGCTATGATTATGATCTGAAACTTACCCCTGAAAGTTGTGACGGAGTTTCGGGAACAGTTGATTTGGTACTTATTACAGATACAAATTATATGGATTTTACAAGAGTTGCCATCAATTCTGCAAAGCAGACAAAATGTCCAGACAGCAAATATAATTTTTATGTGATGACAATGGATGTTTCCGCATCGGATACGGCAGCACTTGAAGCATTGGCTGATGATAGTGTAACAATTAAAATTTTACCGCAAAAAGAAGCAGATTTATTTTATATCCGTGATACGCATGTTTCAAAAACATCTTTGCTGAAGTATTATATTGCCGAAGCGCTACCTGATTTGAATAAGGTACTTTATATTGATTCTGATGTGTTGGTTTTACACGACTTAAATAAACTTTATCAGACGGATATAAGTAATGTTTATTTAGCGGCAGTTAAGGATCCTTCTTGGTTTTTTGAAAATGGACACGTGCTTGAACTTAATCTTGATGAACGTGGATTTTACTTTAATTCCGGTGTCATGTTATTAAACTTGGCAAAGTTTCGTCAGGATGGTTTGTTAGAAAAATTGGAAGATTATACCAATAATAATTTCAGAACTTATATGGATCAAGACGCATTAAACGTTGTGGTTGGCAATGATGTTGTGCTTTTGCCTGTTGAAGATAATACTATGAATTTCTTCTTTGAGTACATTGATATGACAAAAATGAATGAATTTTACGAACGTAATTGGCAATCTTTTGATGATGTTTTTGCACCAACGGTTATTTTGCATTTTGCTTCTTCTAAAAAGCCTTTGGGTGAAAGGGCTCCTAAAGATCAGTTTTTCCATATGCTGCAAAGACTTTGGTATAAATATTATACACCATTACCGCCATTGGATTAAAGCATATTTAGAGCTTTTTTTGTGTATTCTTGTAATGTTCTAGCGCTTTGTAATAATGCTTCTTGTTCCGTTTGATTCATAATCGGAATGAGAGTAGTTTCAACGCCTTTTTTGCTGATGACGGACGGCATCGAAAAACAGATGTCTGTTGGTTTATCCTGATAGGTGCTGTGATGCGAACTGATGTTTAAGATAGTGTGATTATCACTTGAGATGGCTTTAATGATATATTGAGTGGCGGCAGCAATGCCATAGTAAGTGGAACCTTTACCTTCTATGATGGAGTAGGCGGCATTTCTAACTTCATCATCAATTTTATTTTTAATTTTTTCATCAAGATTGATGTGAAGTTGTTCGGCTATGATTTCTACGTTTGACGTGCCGGCGACGGCTCCGGCCCACAATAAAACTTCACTATCACCATGTTCGCCGATGACGTTGGCATGGATGGATTTTGGGGATATGCCCAAATGGTGTCCTAAAATGCTTCTGAATCTGGCTGAATCAAGAACTGTTCCAGTGCCGATGATTCGATTTTTGGGGAAATCTGATAATTGGAGGGCTATTTCTGTCATGATGTCAACCGGATTGGTGGCGATTAACAAGATGGCATTGGGGGAATATTTAATAATTTCCGGAATGATTTGTTTAAAAGCGGCAACGTTTTTGCTTAATAAATCCAAACGTGTTTCTCCGGGTTTTTGGTTGGATCCGGCTGTTATGATGATTATATCGGCATTTATTAAATCTGAGTATTCGCCCGAAGTGATGATGGTGCCAAATGAAAAAGGAGTGGCATGAGAAATATCCATAGCTTCGGCTTTGGCGCGAAGGGCATTAGTGTCTATTAAAACGAGTTTATCAGCCAGGCCGGCGGTGGCAAGGCTGAAAGCGGTAGCGCTTCCTACCATTCCAGTTCCGATGATTCCAATCTGCATTTTTGCTCCTTAATGTTGTGTTTTGTGTATAGCAGTTGGTATATATATGGCATTTTTTTAGAAAAAAAAGGTAGTTTTGGGGATAAAATTTAATTTTTTTTATAATCTTTAACATATTGAAATTAAACAATTTATCCTTATTAAAAGGGGCGAAAAGTTGAAAAAATGAAAAAAATGCTTGTCAAATAAATAAAATCCTTGTAGCGTTCTTCTCAGACGTTAGTCTAAAATTTGTTTTAATAATTTTTAGAGGTTAATTTAATGACTGATAATACCGCTGATCGCGTTAAGAAAATTGTTGCTGAACATTTAGGTGTTGAAGAAACAAAAGTAACAGATAATGCAAACTTTATTGATGATTTAGGTGCAGATAGCTTGGATACTGTTGAGCTCGTAATGGCATTTGAAGAAGAATTTGGTTGCGAAATTCCTGATGAAGCAGCAGAAAAAATTCTTACAGTAAAAGATGCTATTGACTATCTTTCAAAAGCTGCGTAAGTCTTTGGAATTATCATAAGTTTAGAACTCGCTCGAAATCATTAAAGCGAGTTTTTTAATATCAAATCTGCCCGCTTGTTTTGGTTTATTACAGCCAAAACAGCGGATAAGGCGAAAGAGGTTTTCAATGAGAAGAGTTGTCGTAACCGGTATGGGTGTTGTTTCTCCGTTGGGAAGAGGCGTACAACATAACTGGGATGCTTTGATGGCTGGAAAATCCGGTGTTAAAGTTATAGATGATATTGATTTGAAAGATATTCCGGTTAAAATCGCCGGACGTGTGCCTTTTGGTGAAAGTGAACCAGATTTTAATCCGGATACGGTATTGGCTCCTAAAGACCAAAAGAAGAATGACAGATTTATTATGTTTGGTATGGCTGCTGCCGGTGATGCGCTTGATGATGCCGGTTGGAATGTCGAAACCGCCAGTGAAGAAGAAAAATATCGTGCCGGTGTGATGATGGGTGCCGGTATTGGTGGTTTGCAAACAATTTATGAGAATTCTATTTCTTTTAATGAATTCGGAATGAAACGTATTTCTCCGTTTTTTATTCCGTCTGTTTTGATTAATTTAATTTCTGGTAATGTTTCTATTAAGTATGGCCTGAAAGGTCCGAATCATGCTTGTGTTACTGCATGTTCAACCGGAACACATGCCATCGGTGATGCTGCGGCAATGATTGCTCGCGGTGATGCTGACTTGATGGTGGCAGGTGGTGCTGAATCAGCTGTTAATGTTTTAGGATTGAGTGGTTTCTCTCGTATGAAAGCAGTGACAGCTGAATTTAATGATAATCCGGAAAAAGCCTCTCGTCCATGGGATAAAAATCGTAGTGGTTTTGTTATGGGTGAAGGCGGCGGTGCCGTTGTTTTGGAAGAATTGGAACATGCAAAAGCTCGCGGTGCTCATATTTATGCCGAAGTTGTCGGTTATGGTATCAGCGGTGATGCTTATCATATTACAGCGCCTTCCGGTGATGGTGCCTATAGAGCAATGAAAATGGCTGTAGAACATGCCAAAGAAAACGGAGTTGAGCTTTCTGATATCGGTTATATCAATGCTCATGGTACTTCAACACCGGCCGGAGATGTTGGCGAAGCAATGGCTGTTAAGCGCTTGTTTGGCGATGAAGGCGTTAAGAAAGTTTCTATGTCTTCTACAAAATCTGCTATCGGGCATTTGCTTGGTGCAGCCGGTGCCGTAGAAGCTGTTTATACAATTAAAGCTATATTGGAACAGACTTGTCCGCCGACGCTCAATTTGGATGATCCGGCTGATGAAGTGGCTGATTTTGACCTTGTTCCTTTAAAACCGAAGAAGAGAGAAATTAAAGCCGCTATGTCGAATTCTTTTGGATTTGGCGGTACAAACTCGTCACTTGTTTTCAAAAAGTATAACGGTTAGTTGATACGCATGAAAAAAATAATAAAGCTGCTTTTGTTTTTGTTGTTATTAATAGCATTAACAGGGGCGGCTTTTTTTGTGTATGCGCAAAAAAAAGTTACATCTGTTTATAATCTGGCAGAGAAACAAGAAGTTTTAATTGAACGTGGAGCCGGTCTTAATCGGACGGCAAGCATCTTGGAACAAAAAGGTATTATTGATAAGGCTTTATGGTTTGTTTTGTATGTGAGATTTAAGAACTTAGGTAACAGCATAAAGGCCGGCGAGTATGCCTTTAGGGATAATCTTTCTTATCAGAATATTTTGGATAAATTGGTTAAGGGGGAAGTTATTGCGCGTTCCGTTACCATACCGGAAGGTAAAGTTCTTTATGAAATTAAGCAGATTATTATGGACAATCCCTATTTGACGGGGGATATTACAATAGATCTTAAAGAAGGGGAAATTTTGCCGGAGACGTATCATTTTACGCGTGGTGAACAAAGAGATGCAATTTTAAAAAAAGCGCGTCAGGCGATGAAAAAAACGCTCGCTGAGGCCTTTGAAGGTCGAGCGGAGAATCTGCCGATAACTTCAGAAGAAGAATTGTTGATTTTGGCCAGTATTGTGGAAAAGGAAACAGGGATTCGTTCTGAGCGTCCGCAGGTAGCATCTGTTTTTGTAAATAGGCTTAATCTCGGGATGAAATTACAAACGGATCCGACGGTTATTTATGCGGTCACAAACGGAACAATGGTTTTGGAACATCCGATTTATAAACGTGATTTGGCTTATGATTCGCCTTATAATACTTATGTTTATAAAGGATTGCCGCCGGCACCGATTTGCAGTCCTGGAAAAGCGGCAATTGAAGCAGCGGCACATCCGGATGAGACGCCTTATCTTTATTTTGTGGCAGACGGAAAAACCGGTGGGCATCGGTTTGGTCGGACACTTGCCGAGCATAATGAAAATGTGGCACATTATCGTGCACAGGGGTATTAAGGGATATTTTTAGATTTAATATAAAAAAACGTTGCTCTTTCAAGGAGCGATGTTAAATTTTTTTGCTGATTCCTTTTTTAGTTATCGTCTGTAAGCAAACGATTATAGCTGTAGCTAATGTGTAAATGGTTATAGTCATTGCTCGGTATGAGAGTAATGGATGAATAATAGAATGGTTTATCATAATGGCATACCAAAAAAAAGGATAGCAGCCAACAAAAAGTAATAATATGGCTCTGTAGTCTCGTGTTAGGCGGTATTTTTTGATAAAATAACTTAAGCAGATGAGCAAAAGGAAGATTAAAATGATCAGTAGTGATGAACTATACCAAAATTCGGCTATATTATTTTTTAATACAAGAGAAAATTTCCAACTGTTTTGAGTGCCTTGTTCAAGCGTGCGATTAATGGCATTCTTAAAGCCATCTCTAATGATATTTTCGTCAGTTAATGATGTGGCAAGCAGCCATTTTGTTAACCACATGCCATAATATCCATATCCCCAAGCAGCGGAGTAAGACAGAATCTTTGATAAATCTTTTTTGAAGTTTGTTTTTTGCAAAAGTGTTTGTATTACAAGTGGAAAACCGAGTGTTATGAGTGGCGCCGTCAGCAGGTCAAAATATGCAGTTAATATACCTGATAATAAGAAAATTTGCCAAGTTTTCAACTTTTCCTGTTTTATTAATAAGCTTGAAACAACGGTGAGCATGATAATATAAGCACTACCATAGTGAGGTGAAAGAGCCGTGGAAATTGGGTTTAAGAACAGTACAGCAACTAAGAACGCTAGAACGTGTTTTATATTTAGGCGTTTATAAATAAGATACAATGTACAGAGCAAAAGTATTATCTGAAAGAATGCATTAATAATTCTAATTTGAATGATATCGTTGAATGTCAGTAAGGGTTTTATAAAAATAAGGTATCCATGCCAGTAACGAGCATAGTAGGTGATTATTTCTTTTGGAGGATTGTTCTCTTGTGTGGCATAAAAAAGTTCTGCAGCTCTTGAGGTACTGTTATATTTTATATAAGGATTTAATAAAGCCTCCTTATATGCAGGATAAAGACTTGGAAACGAAGCCATGTTGAGCATAAGTGCAGAAGTATAGTTATCTATTTTATTGCCAGCTATATTTTTTGGCCAAACGTAAATATCTCCTCTTTTTAGAAAAGTTTGTGTTGATTTTAGAGCATTTTCTCGAATGGATTGGGTTGGCAAATTGTAGACAGCAATCAGACAAGCGTAACCCAGAACTGCCGCGCACATAATTATCATTGTAGCGACTAAGAAAGTTGAAAATATGGAAGATAGATGTTTTTTCATGCTTTTTAATGTGCCTCTCCCCAATTGTTACCAATACCAACTTCAGCGATTAGCGGAACTTTTAATTCTATACCGATAACATTTTCCATTTCTTTTTTGATTAAAGCTGAGACCGTGTCAACTTCATCTTCCGGAGCCTCAAAAACGAGTTCATCATGTACTTGCAACAACATTCTTGTTTTTAAGCCTTGTTCTTTTAGGCGTGAGGCAATTTTGTTCATCGCCAGTTTAATAATGTCTGCGGCTCCGCCCTGTATCGGAGCATTGATAGCAGCTCTTTCACTAAAAGAGGCGGTACGGCGATTGGTGTCTTGAATGCCGAAAATGGTAATTTTACGATTAAACGGTGTCAAAACATAACCATTTTGACGAGCGAAGTTTATAGTATCTTCCATGTATTTTTTGATTTCTGGCATATTGGCAAAATAGGCGTCAATGTATTGTTGGGCAACTGCCGGGGTGACATCTATTTCTTTTGATAAGCCGTAGGCGGACATGCCATAGACAATACCGAAGTTTATCGCTTTGGCGCGGCGACGATGGTCTGAATCAACCTCATCATAGGGAATACCGAAAACTTGAGAGGCCGTTTTGCGGTGGATGTCGACGTTTTCTTTAAATGATTCTTGTAAAAACTTAACATTGGCAATGGTGGCTAATAAACGTAATTCTACCTGCGAATAATCGGCGGCAATCAATTTATGACCTTTTTTAGCGATGAAGCAGCCGCGAATTTCTCTGCCGATTGGCGTGCGGATGGGAATGTTTTGCAAATTAGGATTGGAAGAGGCTAATCTGCCGGTGTTAACCGATACCTGACTATATGTCGTGTGAACTCTGTTTTCTTTATCCATTAGCGAAAGGAGGGCGGTGGTGTAGGTTGATTTTAATTTTTGATATTGTCGCCATTCGAGGATTTTTTGGGGTAGTTCGTGGGTTTCGGCCATTTGTTCCAAAACTTCTGCGCTAGTATTTAAGGTGCCGGAAGTATGCTTTTTTCCTTTTAAACCGAGCTTGTTATATAAGATTTCGCCGATTTGCTTGGGCGAGCTGATGTTAAATTCTTCGCCGGCCAATTCATAAATTTGTTTGGATAAGTTGTTTAATTCTATATCAAAACGCGAATCCAGTTCTTTTAATTTTAATGTATCCAGCATGACACCGGTTTTTTCCATATCATGTAAGACGTTAATTAAAGGGCGGTCTATGCCTTCATATACATATAATTTTTTTTGCGGTAAAAGTTCTGAACAAAATTGGTCGTAAAGGCGTGAGGTAAAGTCGGCTGTCTCAGCAAACAGGTTTGATATTTCTGCTAAAGGCATAGCGGAAAAATCGGCTTTTTTATAGTCCTCAGAAGCTGATTTCAGAGGTAAATCCAAATAGTTTGCAGATAGGGAGGCTAATGTCGGTGTGGCAGAAGAACTATATAAATCATAAGCCATGATGCCAATATCGTCATAGGCCTTAAAATCAATTTGTTGATGAAAATATTTTTCTAAATTATGCCAGTGTTCTTTCAAATTAAGAGAGATTTTTAAGACAGCCGGATTTGCCAACAAAGGCAAAATGAAATCTTTTAATCGGTTTAAGCTTAGACCATCGGTGGAAATCGGTGCAGAAAATAAATCTGTCGGAGGTAATTCCCTGCCGAGAGGAAGATAAAAAGCATGTCCGCTTTTCAATCCGATTGAAATCCCTAGTAATTGTTCATTCTGGCTATGTGTTAAAAAGGAAAAAGCATTTTCGTTTTCTATTTCTGTTTTTAATTTTTGAAGTTGAGTGTTATCGGTTATAGCCTGGTAGACAGGGGTTATGCTAGCTGGTTCTTCCGGCAAATCGGCGCACTTTTGCTTGAGCCAATTTAAGGCTTTGTTTTTTAGACTCTTAAAAGCATGGCGATCTATCAAATTTAGTAAAATATCTTGGTGAGGTGCCAGGCAACGTAGGTCTTTTAGGGCGATTTCTACCGGTACATCAGGTTTTAGGGTAACTAGTTTTTGAGAAATTAAAGCATTTTCTTTATTAGCCATAATTAACTCACGGCGCTTGTTTTGTTTTATTTCTTCGGCATGATCTAAGACATCTTGTAATGAACCGAATTGATTAACAAGTTCGGCGGCGGTTTTGATGCCGATACCGGGAACACCGGGGATATTATCGGTACTGTCACCGGCGAGGGCTTGCACATCGGTAACATGGTTAGGATATACACCGAATTTTTCTTTGACATCGTCCGGGGTGAAGAATTTATTTTTCATACTGTCATAAAAAGTAACACCGGGGCGAATAAGTTGCATTAAGTCTTTATCTGCTGAAACAATGGTCACTTCTTTACCTTCTTTTAAGGCTAAATCGGTATATGTGGCAATAAGGTCATCTGCTTCATAACCTTCCATTTGTAACCATTGAAGATTAAGTGCTTCCACAACTTCGTGTATGAGAGCGAATTGCGGTTTTAAATCTTCCGGTAATTCAGGGCGAGTGGCTTTATAATCGGCGAAAATTTCATTACGAAAATTTTGACGTTTGGCATCAAATAACACCAAACAATAATCACATTTGATATTTTGAGTTAAACTTAAAAACATATTCAAAAAGCCATAGACGGCATTGACCGGTAATCCCTCCGGATTGGTCATTGAGGGGCTGGCAAAGAAGGCTCTGAAGATGTAGCCGGAACCGTCGATTAGGCAAACTTTTTCCATGTTTTTAACTCCTTGGGGTTTGATAAAACATCCTCATAATCGCAGATTTGATCCTTTATGTACGGCCTATTGTACACCGCAGTCACCAATCTGCTTTTAGCAGGATATTTTCTCAAACCTTTTGCAAAAATCGTTCTTTGAGAACGATTTTTAAGTTTATAAATGCTTTCTTATAGACCTTATTTTAGTGTGTTTCGGTTGGTTTGCAAAGGAAATTTGAGAGTTTTTAAGCATTTTTAACCTGTTTTGATTATAATTTACTACCGAATTGGTTTAGGATGTTGAATTATGGCTCAAAGTGTTGATAAAAAACAGGTAAAGAAAAATGTTAGCGTGAAAAAAAAGGCTAGTGACTGTAAGAAGAAAGCGGCTCCTCATAAACGTGTTAAAAAAACTAAAAATAAACGTTCTTGGAAGATGACGGTGTTTTTGGCTTTGATTTGGTTTTTAGTTGTTTTTGCTTTGATTACCGGTGGGTATGTTTGGTATTGTCGGGCGACATTGCCGGATTTTTCAAAGGCTGTTTATGTTGAGCGGCGGCCTGGTGTTAAAATTTTAGCACAGGACGGGCGTGAGCTTACTTCTTATGGTTCTTTGTTTGCTGAACCGGTCAGCGTTGATAATTTGCCGTCTTATGTGCCGCAGGCTATTATTGATACCGAAGACAGGCGTTTTTATAAGCATGGCGGTTTTGATTATATCGGTTTTATGCGAGCAATGGCGGTTAATTTAATTAAACGGCGTTATGCTCAAGGAGCTTCCACTTTAACACAACAGGTGGCTAAAAATCTGTTTTTAACACGGGATAAAAGTGTTAAACGTAAAGTGCAGGAATTTATATTGGCACGCTGGCTTGAAAAACATTTTTCCAAAAAGCAAATTCTTGATATTTATCTTAATCGGGTATTTTTCGGGAGTGGTGCTTATGGGTTAAATACGGCGGCAAAGCGTTTCTTTAATAAAAAGGCAAAAGATTTGAATTTGCATGAGGCGGCAATTTTGGCCGGGGCACTTAAAGCGCCCAGTCGCTACAACTATCTTAAAAATAAAAAAGAAGCCTTAAAAAGAGCCGAAGTGGTGCTTTCTTTGATGCAACGCGCCGGAACGATTACGGAAGAACAAAGAAAAGCGGCACTAAAACAACCGGTGGGTAAAAGCAATAATCAAAATATTTTAGGCATACGCTATTTTGGGGATTATATTATGGCTCAGCTGCCAGATTTGATTGATGATTATCAAGATGATTTGTATGTGAATACAACACTTGATTATGATTTGCAACAACGTGCCGAATATATTTTGCGCAAACATATACGTTTGCACAAGAAAGATAACATTACCCAGGGAGCGGTGGTTGTTTTGGATAGAAACGGTGCAGTTAAGGCGATGGTTGGCGGTTTTGATTATAATAAAAGTCAGTTTAATCGGGCAACGCAGGCGCTTCGTCAGGCCGGTTCAAGTTTTAAACTTTTTGTTTATCTGGCAGCTTTTGAAAAAGGATTTAATGAAGACGAATTGTTGTCGGATGAACCGGTTAAAATAGGACAATGGGAACCTCAGAATTATGATAAGAATTTTCATGGTGCCGTGACTTTAAAACAGGCTTTTGCACAATCTCTAAATGTGGCAACGGTTGATTTGGCGACATATCTTTCTTTGGATGATATTATTTCAGAGGCTTTGAAATTGGGAATTACAACAAAGATAAAACGTGAACCGTCAATTATTTTAGGGGCATCGGAAGTTAAGGTTATTGATATGGCAGCAGCATACAGTGTTACAGCAAACGGTGGTTATGCTGTTTTTCCTTATGCGGTTACAGAAATTGCAGATACGGATAGTGAAAAACTTTATCAATATTCGGCACCATACCGCGAAAAGGTGATTGGTGATTATGCTCTTGAAAAAATTAATGTGTTGCAGAGGGAAGTTGTTTTGAACGGAACAGGTAAAAAGGCACGTTCGGTTAAGGAAGCTCGGGGAAAAACAGGAACTTCACAAAACTACCGTGATGCTTGGTTTATCGGTTCTAATGATAAATATACAACGGCGGTTTGGTTGGGTAATGATAACAATTCACCAATGAATAAAATCGGCGGTGGAACAGTTCCTACCGAGATTTGGGCGGAAATTATGCGCTAAAAATTATTGGTTGTTAAGCGAATGTTTAGAAGCACCGGGTTATGCTGTTAAAAATTATGTGGAGGATGTATGGGACTTCATTTTAATCTTGTAGGAATGTTTGGCTTGTGTATGGTCACAATGCTTTGGCAGGCCGCATGGGGTAATTCTTGGTTGATAGCGTTTGCTTTGTGCTGTTTGTGGCTTTGTTGGTGTTGGCGAAAACATAAATCTTTGGTGCCGGATGCGATATTGCTGACCGCATTTTTGATGAATTTATGGTATGTGTTGGGTTCTTGGGGAAATGTTCGACAGCACGACTATTTTAATTTCTTTATGCATGCTGATTATTTTATCAGGCATGATTTTTTCTTGTCACGACCGATAGATTATTTGCAAGAAGCATATTTTCAACCGCCGTTGTGGGGGCTTATTTGTGCTTTAATTACAAAGTTGATGATGGTTTTGGGGTATAGCAAAGAACTTGGATTTGATTTTGTCAGGTTTATTAGTTTGTTTGCTGTAAGCGGTTGTGGTATTATCTTTTGGCGCATCATAAAATTATTTGATATTAGAGAAAATATTCGCCTGGGAATTTTTACCCTGTTTGTTTTTTTGCCGATAAATGGGATAATGGCCAATTTGGTTAATAATGATACGATGGTTTATTTTTTGATGATGTTGGTGATTTATCAGACTTTTTTGTGGTTTGAAAACGGTTCTTGGCGACAGGTATTTTATATCAGCGGATTGCTTTTTCTAGGCGCGATGATTAAATTTTCTGCTTTAATGCTGATGCCGGCATTGGGAATTTTGGGACTTTATAAATTGATCAAAAGCCCAAATAAGTTATCGTCAAAATTATGGGGGCAATTTTTTGTTGTCGGTGTTAGTGCTGTTTTGGGTTTTTCATGGGGAATTTTGTTATTGTATCACGGACTTCCTTTAACACCGCCGCCGCTTAATAATGAATATCAAAGCATTGCGCAATATGGCTTTTTTGAGAAGATGTTTATAACGGATATGGTTGCGGTTCCTTTTGCAGATGTGCGTGCCGGACAGTTAGAACCTAATGTATGGATTTCCTTAATCAAGACTTCTTTATTCGGAGAATGGACTTGGAAAAGTTTGTTTTTGGGGTATGTGCTCTATGCTTTGGGAATAATACTGGCCGTTGCCGTTGTCGGAAGTTTTATATTCTTATTTAGGAAAAAATTTGCCGATAATGTGGCGTATAATATCTTTTTTGTGGTTTTGGTGATTTCTGTCTTGGGGGCGTGGGGTAATTTTTGGATTGATTATCCGTATTTTTGCTCTACGGAATTTCGTTATGTTATCATTTTGTTGCCGATGTCTATGTTGTGGTTGGCTTTTTATCTTCAGAACAAAAGCCTGCCTAATGTGTTAAATTATACATTGGCAGGCGGTGTCTTTCTGATGATATTTGCGAGATTTATGCTTTATCTATATACCATTTAACCGTTTTGATAATTCCGGTATCAAAAGTTTCATCTGGTTTATAACCCAATTCTGAGGTTATTTTTTGCGGGTCAATGGCATAGCGTAAGTCATGGCCGGCGCGATCTTTGACAAAGGTGATTAAATCGGCATATTTCTTGCCATCGCTACGCGGTTTTAAATCATCCAAAATATGGCAAATTGTGGTGGTTATTTCAATATTTGTGCGCTCGTTGTGACCGCCGACATTATATGTTTCACCGTTTTTACCGCTATGAAAGATAATATCAATGGCTTTGGCATGATCAGTGACGTATAGCCAATCGCGAATGTTCTGACCTTTGCCGTAAATCGGTATCGGGGATAGATTTAGAGCATTACGAATGATTGTCGGAATGAGCTTTTCGGCGTGTTGCTTTGGTCCATAATTGTTGGAACAATTTGAGGTGGTGACATTCATGCCGAAGGTATGACAATAGGCACGTACTAAGAAGTCCGAACCGGCCTTGGAAGCCGAGTAAGGAGAGTTTGGAGCGTAGGGCGTTGTTTCCTTGAAGTAGCCTGTATCACCCAAAGAACCGAATACTTCATCGGTTGAAATATGGTGAAAACGATTGTTTTCTTTGCCGGCTTTAGGGGTAAACGGGGCATCAAACCAATGTAATCTGGCGGCTTCCAATAAGTTGAATGTACCGACCAAATTGGTGTTGATAAATGCGCGCGGTCCTTTGATGGAATTATCTACATGGCTTTCGGCGGCAAAGTGTATCACTCCTGTAAAGTTATGTTTATCAAACAGTTCATTTACGAAATTTTCATCGCAAATATCACCTTTGACAAAAGTATAATTGGGATTATTTTCTACTTCTTTTAAGTTTTCCAAATTGCCGGCATAGGTCAATTTATCTAAATTGACGATTTTATAGTCAGGGTGCTTATCCATAAAATAAGGAATAAAATTGGCACCGATAAAACCGGCTCCTCCGGTGATTAAAATTGTTTGAGACATTTTTCTAATCCTTCTTTCCAATGGGGAATGGTTATATTGAAACGTTGTTTGATTTTGGTTTTATCCAATACCGAATAATGTGGCCGACTTGCCGGTGTGGGATAATCCTTGCTGGCAATCGGATATACTTTGCAGGCAAGTTTTGATTGGGCCATTATTTCGGTTGCAAAATCATACCAAGAACAAACGCCTTCATCAGTGAAATGGAAAATTTCTTTTTCACCTTCTTTTATTTGCGGTAACATGGCAACGATGGCTTCCGCTAAATCATAAGCGTTGGTCGGAGAACCGATTTGATCGGCTACCACGTTTAAGGTTTCTTTTTCTGCGCCAAGTCTGCGCATAGTTTTTACAAAGTTTCCGCCATGCGGAGAATAAAGCCATGCCGTGCGGATAATGATGGCCGTATCGGCATTTTCCAACACATTTAATTCACCTTCTCTTTTGGTTTTGCCATAGACGGAAACAGGATTAGTGGTGTCTTTTTCCGTATAAGGTTTATAATTGGTGCCATCAAAAACATAATCGGTTGAAATATGGATTATTTTTTTACCGTATTTGGCTAAATACAACGGCGCTAAGGCATTAATTTTGTGCGCATTTTCTGCATCGCTTTCCGCCTTATCAACGGCAGTATATGCGGCGCAGTTGATGATTATATCAAATGGATTGGCCAAAAGATAATCTTTAACTGCACTTGCATCAGTTAAATCCAATTCTTCTCTATCAATATAAACAGCTTGATCTTTTAATAAAGATTGCAAGGCTGTGCCTAATTGACCATTACATCCTGTGACTAAAAGCATGGTTCTAAATCCTTTAATAACGGGTGATTTAAATCTCTTTCCAATATGTTAGCCTTGCTCATATCAATTTGCCAATCAATATTTAGGGCAGGGTCATTGACACACAATCCACCCTCAGCTTCTTTGCAGTAAAAATTATCACATTTATAGGCAAAAACGGCGGTTTCCGAAAGTACAGAGAATCCGTGGGCAAAGCCTCTGGGGATGAGTAATTGTTGTTGATTTTCACCGGAAAGTTTGACGGCGACGTGTTTGCCGTATGTTGGTGAATTACGTCGTATATCAACGGCAACGTCTAAAACTTCACCGGAGATAACGCGGACTAATTTGGCTTGAGCGTGTTCCCCTTTTTGGAAGTGCAATCCGCGGATGGTACCATATCCCGAAAAAGATTGGTTATCTTGTACGAAATTATAATTCAATCCGTTTTTTTGAAATTCTTCCTGATTGTAACTTTCAAAAAAATAACCGCGTGTATCTTTGAATACGCGTGGGGTGAGGATGTATACACCCTCCAATTCTGTTTTAGTAAAGATCATGATTTTCCTCATATACTTTTTTAAGATACTCTTTGTAGGGTACACCGTCTTTGAGACGATTTATCAAATCGTTCATTTGTTGATTATCAATAAATCCTTGACGGTATGCAATTTCTTCCAGACAAGAAAGTTTTAAGCCCTGACGTTGTTCAATAATCTGCACAAATTGGGCTGATTCCATTAAACTATCCGGCGTACCAGCATCTAGCCAAGCATTACCACGTTTTAACGGAACAACGTTTAATCTGCCTTCTTTTAAATACATTTTATTTAAGTCGGTAATTTCCAGCTCACCGCGAGCAGAAGGTTTTAATTGTGCAGCTTTTTGGCATACGTCTGACGGATAAAAATATAATCCGGTAACAGCGTAGTTCGATTTCGGTTTCTTGGGTTTTTCTTCAATAGAAATAACATGTTTATCCTTATCAAATTCAATAACACCAAATCGTTCCGGATCAGAAACGTGATAACCGAAAACGGTGGCTGCTTGATCTTCTTTTTCTACCAGGCGACGGTATTCTCCCATCTGCGATTGAATGTAGAAAATGTTATCGCCCAAAATCAAGCAAACTTTTTCGTTTTTTATAAAATCATATCCCAGAATAAAGGCTTCGGCTATGCCGTTCGGTGCATCTTGTACTTTATATTGCAAATTAAGGCCTAAATGGTGACCATTACCGAAAAGACGTTCGATGTTTGGGGTATCCTGCGGGGTGGATATGATTAAAATATCTTTGATGCCGAATAACATCAATATGGAGAGAGGATAATAAATCATCGGTTTATCATATACCGGTAACAATTGTTTGGAAACGCACTGTGTTAACGGATAAAGTCTGGTTCCGGAGCCTCCGGCTAAAATGATTCCTTTCATGATTTTAATCCTTTCTGCTTTATAGGGGGTAATAGATATTCATATTGTTTTATGAGAGTAAATATCTCTGTGTCCGGATATTTCTTTTCTAATCCGAAAGCATATATGTAGGGCATACGCAAATTAAATTCGTGTGCCGAAAGGGCTATTTCCATATTTTTTTGTAAGTATGATTTGTACTCTTCTGTTTCCCTAATTTTATTGCGTAATAGACCGCTTCGACGAGAGAATTCTTGATAATAGAATATGATTAAAAGAATGCTTATGATTATCAATGCGGCATATATATAAGATGTATAAATCGCCAACCAACTTGAAATATATAATATTGATAGTGCAGAGAATATTTTTATGCTCCAGTTGAGCCACTTTTTCATAAAGTATTTTCTATACAAAGTAATGTAAAGGAGAATAAGTATTGAGCACATCACAATAATTCCAAATGTGTGTGAGGGATTTACGGCAATGAATGATGATGCGATAATGCCGCATAATAACATGGCACAACTGAAAAAGACATATGATATATTTAGTTTCAGCAAATATAAGTTATATTCATTGTGCACTGATTTTTTCAGATATCTGTACGCGCGTTGCAGCTTGAGTTTTGATAATTCTGTTGCCGGTAGGGATGTCTCAGTGCCTGGAAATAAAGTTTCTACAAATTTCTGCACGGATTTATGTAAATTTTTAAGATTGTCAGTTTTTTTAATCAAAACAGCATTTTTGTTATCTTCCTTTAGGCTGATGATGTTTTTTGAAACTAAATCTAATATTTCAGCCAATAAAGAACGAGTGTCAAAGGTGTTGCTGTTGATTAAACGAAACAGAGCGGGAGATTTTCTTAATTTTGCCTTGGTTTTGTCTTTATTCTTACGGATTTGCCTTAGCGAAATTTTGTAGGAAATCCAAATTGCCAATAAACTGAGTATGGCGAAGATGATCATGCCATAATCTTGGATGAACCATAGATAATTTTTGAAGAAGTCAGGTATTAAAATAGTTCCTTTATTCAGTGTTATAAACAAATGAATATCTTCACCGACACCCAGGGCTTCGGTGTCAGCAAAAGCTAGAGTATTGGGTTCTAAATCAGTTATGGAAACACGACTTTCATTTAACTCGTTTTTGGTGCTGACAATAGCATTTTGGGCCAAGAAAGTGTTTCCTTCCGGCAGAGAAACGACAGCATTGGCAGAGCCAACAACATTTCTTAAAGTTTTACCGGTTATGTTCCAATTAAATTCATCAAAATTATCATAAAACCAAACAACTCTATCTACCAAATAGTTAAATTTGTAAGTGTAGATACCGGTAGGTAAATTTAGCGGATGTTCCGGTTCTATGTGCAAATAATTGCCGATTTCGGTAACTTTATAGTGATATTCTTGGTCATTTATCGTTACAGATTTTAATGATAGATCCAGTCTGCGACGAGAGCCGGTGCGGGAATAAGTGTATTTTGGTAAGATACGGAAAAATCCTTCCGGAAAATCTTCATTGTTGGATACGAAGATGAACTCTTCTGTTACTTTCATCAGACCATTGGGTTCAACCAGTATGGTGGTTAAAAGATAGGCAATATGCTCTTCTGCCGGGGCCATGATTTCTTTTTGGTCGGAAAGTTTTATGGTAACATATGGAAAATCAGGTACAAAGGCTTTGGGGGTGTTATTGGGAACAAAATCATAAAACTCACCTTCAAGTTTTACTTGGGCGTTTAATGGGACATCCATGGTTTGGGCACGGTTTAAACTATCTTCATAAATTTGCTCATATGCCGATAAAGTTTTTTCATGTTTTTTGTTTAATTTTTCGGTATCGACAACGCTTACAGCTTGAGGGGAGGCAATCTCCTCCGGTTTTAAGTTTGCGGATTGAACGATTTGCAATCTTTTTTTTAGGTACTCTTTTAAGCTGGTGGAATTATCTATACTGGTTATTTCTGAATAAAGCTTTTTTAGGTCTGCGGAATTCTTTTGGGTGTTAATCGGACGTTGAGCGGGGGTATCTGCCGCATTGCGCACGTCAGAAATTGATGTTTGCGGAAATAAAAGAAGAAAGGTTAGCACTAAATTTATAAAAAACTTCTTCATATCTTTACCTTCATAGTTGCGCTGCTTGGGTTTTTATGATAGCAGTATAATGACTTTCTTTATAAAGAAAAGATGTTAATTTTTAATAAGGGGATAACTAATGAATAAACAGAATATAGCGGCAATTATTTTGGGTGCAGGTAAAGGCACACGCATGAAATCAGACTTGCCTAAAGTGATGATGCCTGTGGCCGGTAAACCAATGATAAAACATATTATTGATACATTGACGTCAACCGGTGTTTCTGAAATTGTTACAGTTATCTCTGCTGATGGAGAAATGGTACGCAAGGAGACAGCTCCTCATAAATGTGTTGTACAATATGAACAGTTAGGGACAGGGCATGCTGTTAAATGTGCTAAAGAGGTCTTAACCGGATTTGAGGGACCGGTTTTGGTTGTGTTTGGAGATACACCATTGATAAAGCCGGAAACTTTTATTAAGGCGGCGAATAAAGTTCAAGAAGGATATGCTGTTGTTGTTTTGGGCTTTACACCGGAAGATGCCGGTCGTTACGGACGCTTAAAAATGAAAGGTGATGAACTGGTTGGTATAGTTGAATTTAAGGATGCAACGGATGAGGAAAGGGCAATTAAATTCTGCAATTCCGGTTGCATGGGCTTTGATGGAAAGTATTTATTTGGTATCTTAAATAGAATCGGTAATGAAAATGCTGCTAAAGAATATTATCTTACCGATGCTGTGCAAATTGCCCGTCAAATGGGATTGAAATGTACGGCTATTGAAGGAGATTCAAAAGAGGTTGCCAGTGCTAATACCAGAGAAGAATTGGCACAGCTTGAAGAGTTTTATAAGGAGCGGAAAGATTGGTAAATTTTTTGAAAGAACATTGGTTTGGCTTTGTTTTATCCCTATTTGTGTTCATTTTTTTATTGTTTTCGGTAATTATTACCATTGCGCCGCATAACGATGCCGAAATGCGCGGATTTACGCCTTGTACTTATCAGATGGCTGATGAATTTAATAAGATTGAAGATGTTAAATTTACAGATGTGTTGACGACTGTTGGTATCGGGTATGGTTGTTATTTTGGTGTTATTTATGAAGGAATGCGAAATTTTATTGGCGGAAAACAAAAAACACCTTGGGCAAACTATTTGTTTGTTGTAAAGAGTATTGAATCGGAGGATGAAAATATTGAGGATGAACCTTTTTCCGAGGATTTGATAAAAGCAAAAATGTTTGATGATGAAACTTCTGATGATGCAGAAACTGAGGAGAGCAGCAATGATTAAAAAAACTAGTTTACCTGATTGGGATTTATCTGAATATTATTCAGGTGAAGATGATGTGCAAATTGATAAAGATTTGAAAACATATGCCGATAAAACGGCTAAGTTTGCGAAAACATATCGAGGTCGTGTTAATAAGCTTGATGCGAATGAGTTTATCAGTGCGTTAAAGGCATTGGAAAAGATAAGTAATCTGGGATCAAAATTATCCGGTTATGCCGGTCTTAATCAGACAACGCAATTGAAAAATGCCAAAGCTACAGCTTTGTATCAGAAAGTAGTTGAAGGTTTGAATGCGGCCGGATGTGATTTGTTATTTTTCGGATTGGAATATAATAAATTGAGCAATGCACAAGAGAAGAAATTGCTTGCAGATAAACGAGTACAGGCTTATTTGCCTTATCTTAAAAGAATGCGCTTGTTTAAGCCTTATGAATTAAAAGAAGAAGTGGAAAAAACGCTTTTGGAGAAGGATATCACATCCGGTTCGGCCTGGGTGCGTTTTTATGAAGAATATATGGCGCGTTTGGCTTATACAGTTAAGGGAAAGAAGTATAATGATGCGGAAATCAGTAAACTTTGCCTTAGTCCGGATGCCAAATTAAGAGAAGCGGCTGGTAAAGAAATTAACAGAGTTTCTAAAGAAAACAGCTATGTGGTCAGTTATATCTATAATATGATTATAAAAGATAAGGCAACAGAAGATGAAAAGCGCGGTTTTAAGTTGCCGATGTCCTCTCGTAATCTTTCTGAACGGGTTTCTGATGAAACAATTAAAGTTTTGGCAGAAACGGTGAGGGAGAATTATAAAAATATTTCTTGGCGTTTTTACAAGCTTAAAGCAAAGCTTTTAGGTGTTAAAAAGATTCAATATTGGGACAGAAATGCACCATTGCCGTTTGAAGACGATAAGGAATATAGCTGGGATGCTGCAGTTAAGATGGTGCTTAATGCTTATAAAGAGTTCTCACCGAAACTTTATGATGTGGCGAAGGATTTTTTTGATAAGCCTTGGATTGATGCAGCACCTAAAGAGGGTAAACGTGGTGGCGCTTTTTGTTCCGGTCCGTTGGTTGAGGAACATCCGTTTTTGTTGCTTAATTTTGTGGGAAAACGCAATGATGTACTGACATTAGCGCATGAACTCGGGCATGGCTGTCATCACCAATTAAGGCGTAAAAATGGTGTTTTGAACGAAACAACGCGTATGACCACAGAAGAAGTCGCTTCTGTTTTTGGGGAAATGCTTGTTTTTCAATCTATGCTCAGTAATGCCAAAACAAAAGAGGAAAAAATTTCGCTGTTGGCAATGAAAATTAATGATATGATTAATACAGCTATAAGACAGATAGCATTTCACTTTTTTGAAGTTCGGGCGCATGATGAACGCAAGAACGGAGAACTTTCAGCTGAGAGATTAAATGAGATTTGGCTTGAAGAGATGAAAGAAAGCTTGGGTCCATCAGTTGTGGTTGATAAGAATTCCGAGGCTATTTGGGAACAAATTGGGCATTTCTTCTTCTTGCCGTTTTATGTTTATGCGTATTCTTTTGCCGATTGTGTGGTTAATTCGTTGTATTGGCTTAAGATGAACGGAAAAATTAAGAATTTTGAAGACAAATATCTTAAACTTCTTTCTCAGACAGCTATCGGTGAGTATAAAGATATTTTTGCGCCGTTCGAATTAAATCCGGAAGCTAAAGAATTTTGGCAAGGGGGATTAAATCTGATTTCTTACTACTTGGATGAATTGGAAAAATTAGTTTGATGAGACTAAAAAAAGCGGCATAAAAGCCGCTTTTTTTGTGGTTATTGTTTTCTAGAAATTATATTTCAAACCTAAGTCAAGGAGTTTAGGGTCGTCACGCTGAATAAGTTGATTGTATTTAGCGTAGATAGATAATTTCTTGAATTCGTAGTCGATTGCGGCCTCAAATAAACCACGGTTGCGGTTATAGATGTGAGCGTAATCGTTTATCTTGCTCCATCCTGTTGCGCCTCTGTTCTTTATCTTGAGGTCATCATATTGGTCTGCTAATTCTCGATAGTATGCACCACCAATCTTAAAGCCTAATTTTCCGTATTGGTATAAGGATATATTTTTCTTTAAGAATAAGCCGATACCGGATTCAACAGACATATTTTCGGTTCTTTTGCTCTTTAAGTCTGTTGCGGCAGTTCCTTCATCAAAGCCGTCTTCGGTGTAACCTAAAGCATTTAACATAATTGCCGGCTCTAATTCGGCGAAGCCGTTTAAGTCCATAGTGTATCTTAATTCGTTGTTCCATCCGTAGAAAATGTCTGAGATGTCTGATTCACGATTCTTACCGCGGTCATATTCACCGTTACCGTAACCAACGCTTAAGATAGAAGCCCAACGCAGGTTATCCGTAAACTTGTGCATGTAGGGGATAAACAGGTTAAATACATCAAGTTTTCTATCGCCGTCACCATCATAGTCTGTCTTTATCTTGGTGATACTTAAACCTAAACCCAGACGGTTTCTGTTGTCTAAACGCTTATCGCCATAGGTGTAGATGGAGCTGGCGTTCAGTTCATAGCCGACGAGCAACCCTTTGTTATCGGTGTCGTAATTGATATAATCAGCACCGGCAACAATACGATTAATTTCATCGGTTGGGGTTAAGATATTATCAGTGATAACACGATTTAAACTCTTTAATGCCGTATAGTTTTCTTCTGCAAAGTTCGGAAGAACGTCATAACCTAAATCTTGAGCGATTTGGACACTGACATTTGGCATAGAGCTTTGCAGTTTGATGTTATCATACATTGCTTCCAAATTGCCGGCACGATAGTTGTTTTCAAGATATTGGGCAACGGAAGCGTTTGGTGCAAATTCTGCAAAATCTCTTCTTTCTAAGACAACATCATTGCCGTTTCCGTCGTTATTGGCTACCGTGTGAGCGGTAAACATGGCGGATTCGGAGGTAACGTTTAAGTCATCAATGTTATCGGATTGTAAAGCGCCTTCGTTGACATAAACATCTTGATTGCCACCCAATACATTGGAAACACCAATATTCAGGTCACCGGATAAGCTTTGTGCTTCATAAACACCGCCGTCTTCAAGGAAGAATACGCCATTCATGGCATTTAAGTCGGCAGAACCGTTGAAATACAACAAGTTCATATTATGCAAGGTGCCACCGTTTAAGGTTATTCCCGCATCGCCGCTCTCGGTGCCGTTTAAGTAAATTTTACCGGTATTTACGACTGTGGCATTGTTTGAATTTTCATCAACATATATGCCGTGGGCATTAGAACCCTGAGCATAGATTGTTCCGGCGTTGGTGATATATGTATCAGAGCCGTCTTTGACATAAATGCCGTAGGTGTTTGTGCCGCTGACATCAATAACACCGCCCTCAGCATTGGTGATGGTGTTATTACCTTCACCATAGATACCTGTTGCTGTACCATTTTCACCGGTAATCTTAATGGTACCTTCGTTGACAACGCTACCGCCTTGTTCGGCATAGATACCGATTGCATCACCACCATTGTTATTGGCAATGTTAATGGAGGCACCGGCACGGTTATAAGTGGTGTTTGTGCCGCTGTTTAAGACACCGATGGCTTGACCGGTAGAATTATGAGTGATGTTAATTTCACCGACTGAACCGGTTGTTTCATCTGTTTTGTTTTCAAAATCAGTATTGGTATTTATAGCAACAATATCTTCATCGCCGCTACTAGTTATGTTAATCTTTGAGGTGTTAATCAAAGTCATGTTGAAGTTTTGAACGCTACTGATGTGACTATCCGGAACATAGCAGGTTATACCATATTCTGTTACAGGAGAGCATGATTCTCCTTCAAACTCTACGCAAGTTTCTTCTTCATCTTCATCATAGTAATGTTCGTTGGAGTTGCAGGTATAGGTACATTGAAGGCATGCCGTTTCACCATACCAACCTACAATATTGGCATCAACACTGATAGTATATCCGGAGTGAGTTGGGCAAGTTCCAAGATCAGTCACACTCGGTCCTGTGGTTGTATCAGGGCAGGGTAGTCTATCACATTTACCGCAAGGTGTTTCACCGGCATATTCAATGACAGTATCTTGTGTCCACGTCCAACCATTAGAACCTTTGTTACCGCAAGCGCTGACGCTGGAGAATGTGTAAGGCGAATTACAAGTGTTGGGGATACATTTACCGCAAGATTGACCACCGGATGTGCCGGAAGAAGTATATGTATATCCTTTGCCTTTGGTGGTGCCGCAGTTATCAACGCTTTGAATAGCTGTGTCATAGCCTGCAGGGCAGGCGGCAGGATCATTTTTAGTCCAACAAGTAACGCTGTTTTCGGTAGAAGAAGTACAGGTGTAACCTTCATTGGCATCTAGGCAAAGTTGTTCTGTGCTGTGGTAGTTGTTATCTGTGTTGCAGCTATAATTACATTTATAACAACCGGTTTCTCCGGCCCAACCGATTTCTGTGGCGGATAAAGTTGCTTTAAGAGAAATGTATGCTGTGCATTGGCCGACAACAGATACGCCCTTGCCGTCATCATACAGGTCGCAGGTTTTAGCAACACATTTACCGCAGGATTGACCGCCGGATGTACCGGAAGATGTATAGGTGTATCCTTGGCCTTTTGTGGTGCCACAGTTATCAACACTTTGAATGGAGGTATCGTATCCAGCAGGGCATGCGGCAGGATTATTTTTTATCCAACAAGTTACGCCATGTTCGGTAACGGATTGACAGGTGTATCCTTCATTATTATCTAAACAAGTTGTTTCATCATCAAAGTAACCGGCAGAATTTTTACAAGTATAAGTACATCTGTAACAAGCGGTATCGCCGGCCCAACCAATAGCATTGGTGTCAACAGATTCTTGCAAACCGCTGTATACCGGGCAATCTGTGACGTCAGAAACACCTTTACCCTCATCAGTATCGTATTTGGAGCATTGGAAAGCTTCACATTTACCGCAAGCGGTTTCCCCAGCATACGGGGTAACAGTGTCTTGTGTCCAACTCCAACCGTTAGAACCGGAATCACCGCAAGCACTGACGCTGGAGAATGTATAAGGTGAATTACAGGTGTTGGGGATACATTTACCGCAAGATTGACCGCCGGAAGAACCGGAAGATGTATAAGTATATCCTTGGCCTTTAGTGGTGCCACAGTTATCAACGCTTTGAATAGAGGTATCGTACCCGGCAGGGCAGGCGGCAGGGGTATCCGGGAACCAACATGTAATGTTATTTTCGGTAACGGATTTACAAGTATATCCTTCGTGTGCGGTAAGACAGTCATCTTCGTCATCATAATAACCGGCAGAGTTTTTACAAGTATAAGTACATCTGTAACATGGTTCATCACCGGCCCAACCGATGGCATTGGTATCAACAGCTTCTTGCAAACTGGTGTATGTCGGACATTGTGTCACATCGCGAACACCTTTACCATCATCGTATCTGGTACATTCATAAGGTGTACACTTACCACAATTTTGCCCGTGAACGGAACCGGATGTGGTGTATTCCCAACCATTGGAACCGGATGTTCCGCAATCTGATGCAGATTGATAATCTGTACTATAATCGGTGGGGCAGAATAAAGGAACACACTTACCGCAAGGGATATCATCTATATATCCGCTGGAAACATATTCCCATTGACTGGGATCTGTTTTATCGGAACAGTCTTTTCGACCTTTTTCGTAGCCGACAGGACAACGTTTGTGTTTATGTCCGCTGTCATGATCTAATAAAGCATAGGCACCGGCAGCAGCGCCTGCTCCCAACAAGAGCCATGCAGCAGGAGAAACCTTCCACTTTTCTCCGGCAATAACAGCACAAACTTGGTCATTATCATCGTGGCAGGATACTTTTGTGCTGGCGCCGAATTGAAGCAAAAGGGCATAAGCATTACGGTCTTTGTTTTGTTGAGCGATACATAAAGCGGTGTTATGATCTTGGTCTTGGAGATTTATATAGCGCTGAAATTGCTGAAGACGGCTGAGGTTGCCTTCTTTGGCCCAATAGTATAAGTGATTAGGGGTGAGTCTTGTTGCTGCTTCCAGCGAGTTAATACTTATAAGCGAGAAAAACGCTATAATTAAGTTTAAGTATAAAAACTTTTTTGCCATTTTCATGTATATCTCCTGTATCCGGATTTCTTTTTATTATTAGCGGATGGTGTTAGTTTCTTGACCAAGTTTGGGCACTTTTCAGTACACCTTGCCGCCCTTTTAACACAAAAAAAATAGTTTGTAAAGATTTTTTTTGTATAAATTTCGTTAATAACCGGTTTTAAAGGTCTGCAACGCGAATCTTTTAAACGATTTTAAAGATTTTAAAAAATATGCGGCTCGACTCCTATAGTTATAAATCTTAATAAAGTAGTAATAAGTTGTTAACTGAACGTTAATTTTTGTCTAAATTGTAGTGTCTAAAAAAGGTAAAATTTTGTATAAAAATGCGATTCTCATAACTGAGAGGTTTTAATGAAAATACTTAAGTAAGGTGTTTATTTGATTTCTTCGCCTTTTTTGATGCCGTATAGATTGTTTCTCGGCATCCAACCTTCAATGTCATTGGGAAAGATTAAATAGCAGAAAGTCTGATTGCAACGTTTGATTTTTGCAATGACACCGTTTTCTGCCTTTGCGACAACATTAGCATTGAGGCTATCCTTGGCATAAATGTTGTTTTCACCCGGTTCAATTATTAATGCATAGCGCGTATTGGTGAGAAAATTCTTTTTTACCCAGGTAACGGAACCATCATAGTCACGGATTTTACGCCATTGCTCATATTCGGCAATGATTTCTACCGGATAATTTTGTTGCTGATAAATCCATTCAATCGGGTAACGGGTGTTGGGGCCAGATCTGGCATTAACCTTGTCGGCACGCATAGCGACAAATCTTGTTTCTGCCGGAGATAACTCTATTACCGAGGCAAAGGCTTCCGAGCAAAACATGGCTAAAAACAATGATAGAACTAATTTATGCATTTTTCTTCCTTTTTTTATATGAGACGAGTCTAACTATTACGGGGTTAAAAAAAGTTTAATTCTTTAAAAAATATATTTGTTTTGTGAAAATAATATATCTGTTGTTTAAGGAATTGTTTATAAAGCATATCTATATTATAATGAGTTTTGTTTTTCTTATAGAGGTGACAGATTATGGATTTGATAAGCACAATTGAAGATTTGGTCAGATTTAAGACGATTACAGGGACGGCCTATGAAATAGATAAATGTCTTGATTATATCGCAAAAAGTTTTGCGGGGACAAAAGCTGTGGTCAAAATAGAAAGATTTGAGGATGCCAGTCCGGTGATTTATATCGCCAATAATAATGATATAATGCAAGATGTTTTGATTTTGGGGCATATTGACGTGGTAGAGGCATCTGATGATATGTTTGAACCAAAAATTGTTGATGGCAAGATGTACGGACGCGGAACACTTGATATGAAGTCTTTTGCGGCGGTGGCGATGAACTCTATGCATTATGTATTGGATAATAATTTGCCGGTTAAATTCGGTATTATTCTTTCTACGGATGAAGAAAAAGGAAGTAAGAGTACACACGCTTTTTTGGCTAAGTATCCTGATATAAATGCTAAAGTTGTGCTTGATAATGATGTGGGCGGAGATATTACTAAAATCATAAATAAGTGCAAAAATCCGGTATTTGTTAAGATTATTGCCAATGGAAAGGCTGCACATGGTTCTACCCCGTGGGAAGGTTTGGACGCTAATGAAATGTTGATGCAGACAATTGCTAAATTGCGTACGGATTTTCCTTATTTTGATATTAACAGCGGGGCACCGAAGAATACGTGGATTGATACTATGCATGTGGCAAAAATGAGCGGCGGAGAAGTTTCTAATATTATATCTTCGCATGCGGAAGCGTTACTTGATATTCGTTTGACAGAAACATCAACGGTTGCTGAACTGGAAAAGAAATTGGCAAAAGCTTGTAGGGAAGGTGTTAGCTATATGATTGTTTCCGCATCAACGCCGGTTGTGATGACAGAAGACAATCCGCAGATTTTAGCTTATAAAAAATTTGCCGAAAAAATTATGGGGTGTAAAATCGATTTTGAGCAAATCGGTGGCGCTACGGATGCGAGATTATTTGCCGAAAAAGGGGCAACGGTGATTATGCATTCGGGAACAGGCGAAGGAATGCATGCCGAAGGTGAATATGTGGTTGTACAATCCGTTATTGATTTGGCACGGTTACAAATCGAATATTTGAAGGCTATTCATTAAAGACGGCAAATTATCTAAAAAAATTTTTTCATCCTATTGACAGTTGTTGGGAGCTGTGATAGAAGTGTGGCGTTTTAGATAATTTTATGTTTTATCATTAAATTTTTTATTATGCAGATAAATGAAAAAGGTGCTCAAATGACCCCCCTTGAGGAGGCATTGCTCGCTAATTGGGATGGCAGAATTGCGCAAGTTTTGCTTAATGGCGACCGAAACGGTTATTGTGATTTGACGGAGAGTTTTGTGTGTGCTTTGTTTTCGGAGAATTTGGATAGAACAAAGAACGAAGCAATTATTTCTCGTATTGTTAATTGCAGTGATTTCCTGACACCAAAGGTGGTGGATGCCATTTTCGCGACTGATGATGTGGAACTTATTTCTCAGTATCTTTATGCCTCAAGAGGCAATGGTATGGAGAGTAGACATGTTATCAAATTGATTGAGTTGGGCAGAGAGGATTGTATAACTTTCTATTTTGAGCGTTATGCGGCCATTGTTTTGCAGGACAATTGGTTTAGACCGGTGGTTCTGTGGCTCAAGGAAAATGGCCTCTATGCTTCTTATCGAGCAAAGTATATGCCCAACAAGAAGTTTGGTAAAGGTTAGTATTTGCCAATGAAAGTTAAAGGTCTTTGTGTGCGAAAGCATGAGGACCTTTTCTTTTTTTTAATGATTGATTTTTTCTATTTTATGTATATAATAGCGGTAATTAAATTAGATATATGTCTATTGTTGTTTTCTAAAATCTTACATTTATGAAAAAGGTTGTTAAAACTCCTTTAGCTGTTGTGTATGTGGATGAGAAGAAAAATCTGCGCATTTCTGAAAATCTTGAGCTGTGTCGAGCTTCAGAGGTGTGGGGTGTCTTCCTCTATGTGGAAATCGGCAAACTTAATGTCTTTATCTCTAAGTCTAATGGACCGGATTTAACATTAAAGGAAGCCGGTGATTGGGCTGATAAGCACTATGAACCTTATTATAATCTGAAATACGATAATTTTCTTTATGGTGGCTTGCCCCATATGGAAGAGATATTGGTATTGATGATGGGGTATACAGACATGGTCAATAAAACGATGGCGATTTTCCGTGAAAACGGTATTGTCGCAGATAATCTGTTTGATGATTTCTATCTGGTGTATTCCGGTAAGGCTTTTGAAGGTGCCAATGATCTGCACATTCGTCGCATTATGCAACAGAAGAATTTAAATGAGGCTGCTATGTATCAGGCGCTTCGTACAGATGACGGTGGTAATACCGTGCTAGAGTTTGATGTAAAAAAGATGGATGATCCACAGCGGTTTCATACGCGTCTTTTTCTGCACTTTGTTTAAAGAATAAATCCTCGCTAAAAAGCGAGGATTTTTCTTATTCGGTTTCTTCTTCGTCTATCGGGTTTTTGCCTTCTATGACGTAACCTTCGTTAAACCAAGTTCCCAGATCTATATCGGCACAACGTTTTGAACAAAACGGACGATATTTTACATTGTCAGTCAATTTGCCACAAATAGGACATTTGTGAACTTTAATAACGTTGGTGCTATCAGGTGAGCTTTTTTCGTCACTCATCTTATGGCTCCACGTGACCGGTTCCGCCGCAGGTTGGACAAACAACCGAAAATTGTTCTAGTAAAGTCGGCCGTTTACGGCGACGCAAAATTTCAACATTACCAGCTTTGCTTAGGCCGACAACACGAGCGTGTTGAGCATCTCCGGCAAGCTCTTCGGATAATACATCCATGACATCACGCATAAAACGATATTCGCAAGAACCGGCGAAATCGATAATTATTTTGCCGGATAAATTGCGAAGGATGATTTGTCTGGCAATTTCTTTGGCGGCTTCTTTGTTTAAATTATCTGTTTGACCGTGGCCGTTGACGTTGGCACTATCAACATCAATAGCAACAAAAGCACGTGTTTCTTCTATGTGAATTTCTCCGCCGCATGACAATTTAACAGTTTTTTCCATGGCTTTTTGTAGCATATCTTGAATACCGAATTCTTCACTCGGGTCTGCAGTATAATGAATTTCCCCATCAAAAATGCTTTTAACTTTTTCTTCTAAGGTGTGGTCATTGATAACAACAGACTTAAGGGTGTCTTGATGGCGTCGAATTAAATCAAACAAAGGATTTTCTTTGGCGTACAAAAGAGCCGGAGCTGTTGCTGAACGGGCTTTAACACGAATGTTGTCATAAATTCCGCGCAGAGTGGCCATTTCATCAATAACTTCGTTGATATCAACATCAGCTGCTGCAGTGCGTACAACCCAACCCTCCTGTTGGGAACTGATGTTTTTCATAACAGCACTTTTTAGAGATTCTACTTTTTCTTCATCACCGATTTTTAACGATACATCAACATAGCTACCGAAGGGGCGATAAACTAAATAAGTACCTGGAATTTGTACTGCTCTAACTAATTTTGCACCTTTATCGGCGTGGGCTTCTTTTTGAACTTGAACAACAACGCATTGACCTTCAGTCATGTTGACTTCTAACAAGCCTTTTTCTTGTGAACTCATAAAGGCATCTACACTATCACCAATGTTAACCATAAAACCGGTCTTATCTTCGGAAAGGTTTATTTTTTTTGTTATGCGGCCGAGATAAACATTACCCTCTACGGCTCCGGTTTCCTTAAACAATTCAAATTCGCAAAGTTGACCGTTTTCTAGAGAAGCCAGACAGGCGTCCGTTCCGGATTTTTCATAAACGATTGTATCTCTTGTTATCATTTTTGTTCTCCTTTATTTCAGGTTCTAAAAGCTATCAGCAATCAGTAGATGCCGACTCCGTTTAAAAGGTTTTTTGTTTCATACAGCGGGAGTCCGACTACACCGGAGTATGAACCGACTATTTTTTTGACGTAACCGGCGAGTTTTCCTTCTATTTTATAACCGGCCACACCGTGCCATTCACCGCTTTCTATGTATTCGGTTATTTCTTGTTCGGTCAGGTGTTTCATCATAATTTTAGTTGTAATTGTTTTTTGTGCAAGGTGGCCTTTTTTATCAATCAGGCAGACGGACGTAATAACGCGGTGTGTGCGGCCTGAAAGCAGATGCATAACATCTGTTTGAGCAGCACTGTCCGGTGATTTTTGAATAATTTTTTGGCCGATAATAATAATAGTATCTGCACTTAGTATATTTTCATTGGGATAAAGTTTTGCAACAGCCATAGCTTTAGCTTTGGCTATACGACGAATATAACGTAAAGGCTGTTCTTTTTCAAGTACATGTTCATCAATATCTGCCGGGGCAATTTTTTTCGGGAAAAAGCCTATTTGCGCCAATAATGCTCGGCGTTGGGGAGAACCAGATGCTAATATAAAGTCTTTTTCCTGCATGCGTTGTTTATTTAAGCCTCGTCGTCGTATGTTTTTTCCATTCTTTCGTGTCTTTCTTGTGCCTCGACACATAAAGTTGCTATCGGGCGTGCCATCAAACGCTCAATGCCGATTTCTTCACCGGTTTCTTCGCAATAACCGTAAGTTCCATCTTCAATGCGATCAAGAGCTTCATCAATTTTGACAATTAATTTGCGAGCTCTGTCTTTGGTCCGTAAATCTAATGACTTATCTGTTTCAAGAGATGCTCTATCAATGTCATCGGGTTGGTTTAAGCCACCCTGACGTAAATCATCTAGGGTATTGCTTGATTGAGCTAATAAATCTTTCTTCCATTCCAGCAATTTGTGACGGAAATATTCCAATTGCATATCATTCATATATTCTTCTTTTTTAGAGGGAATGTAATCCGGCGGCAAAGTAACAGAATTTGTCATTAGTTGTTCTCCTTTTTTTACTGTTTTTTGAGTTCTTCAAAAAATATTTTCTATCAAGATAACAATTGAAAAACTATCTGCAAGTAAAAAAAACTATTCATCAACTATTAACTGAATATCCAAGTTATATTATTGTTATCACCTTCAGAGCATGCATCAATAGCTTCGCCAATATTGGGGCGGATGCTCTGATTTGGCGTATTGGCATTTCGTAAAGGTATTTGGGTTATGGTGCTAGCAATATCATCGTCTCTGTATTGATTTAAGTCATAAAAGGAATAGGGATATTGCCATGCTGTTTTGCCGTTAACGACTAAGGTATCCATTTCTGAGCCGTCACCATAAAATTGCCCTTGGGTTAAAATTTCAACACAACTGCTGTGAGGCAGATTCTTAAATTGGATAAAAAACATGTAGTATTTATTATCACTGGTATCGTTTAGCGGGGGATTTATGGCCGGTCCCAATTTGACTTCTCCACCAAGGGCATGCACGGCTCTGTTCGGGTCACCTGATTTGAATTCTGAAGGAAGAGAGTTACTCTTATCCATGTTGAAGATGGATAAATTGCTATAGTCTTCATCGGCAGCAGTAAACTGTAAAACGGCTTTTTTTAAATCTATAATTTGTTGAGCAGTTCTTCCCGTTTTATAGCGAGCCATGACTTTGTGCGCATAGCTGGCAAGTATACCTCCCAGGATGATGATTAAACTGATGTATAGGGTGGTTTCTACCATCGTATAGCCGTGTTCATTTGTCTGTCTCATCTTGTTTCCTTTCATATCAGATTATTATACAATAACGGTATGTGAAATACAATAGTTTTGTTTGATAATCGTAATATTTCTCTATACTTTTAATTTATTAAGGTTAAATATATTATTAAATTTTTTAAGAATTTTCGGAGAATTAAAAATGATTAAAAGGATTTTTCTGATTAGTATTTTTATTTTATTTTTCGGGGTAACCGCAAGAATAGTGTATCATCTTCAGACGCCAGTTCAGATTGAAAATGAAAAATTTGTTGCTGAAGTGCAAAATGAAGGAACATCTTCTTTTGATGCGGAAAGTGTGCACGTCTATAAAGCAGAGAATCTTGAACCCGGTTGTTCGGCAACAGATAAAATATTTTGTGCCATTGAACGTACGGTTAAGTGCACTATTTCTCCGGAACTTACAGATTGTGATAAAGATTTAGTACCGGCATTTATTTTGGGTAAGACCGAGGATGTTGAACGTCCGACAGAGATTTCTTTTAAGTTTAGTAAAATAAAGCCTATTGCAGACAGTAATGATATTTCTATTTATACGCAGTCGGATTGTAATGCGATGTGGTTTGGTTTATGTAAGGGAACGGTGGTGTACACGCTTACGTCTAAAAATAACGGGAAATGGGCCGTTTCAAATATTTTTGCTTTAGAATAATGTATTTGTACAAAATAAAATATGGAGGCCTCACTGAAGGCCTTTTTTCTTAAAAATAAGGTTGACAAAAAATTAAAACGCTTTATAGTGACTGAACATTTTGATTTTTGTGTTTTACCTTATTTTCTCTATTTTTATTTATGAATAATACGTTTCAATTGCCGAACGGTTTGACAGTCATGTACGTCAACCGCTCAACAGGTTTCTCCGGATGCCTGAGTGTTAACATCGGTCATGTCAGCGAGCCAAGTCTTGGTTTGGCCAGTCTTTTTGAAAAGACGTTGCTGCTCCAGACAAGTGGAATTATTCCCTTCTTTGGTGGAACGATGACTGCGTACACTGCTTGCCACAATGAGTTGGAGCAGGTTATGCAGAAACTCTCTTATGTGTTTAATTCTACGGTGGTGACCAAGGAATATGTGTTGCGCGCCCAGAACTGGATTACTGATGAAACGCGCAAGAATGCTTTGAAGCCGGTTCGTCAGATGAAGCTTTTGTATAAACATACTGCATTTGGTGCCGATTTGGTGCGCCCGACGGAGGAGTTCTTGCATAAGCTCAACTCCTATAGTGTGGAAGATGTGCGCCAGTTTGCGAATACTTACTATACGGCAGAGAATGTCGTTCTGGTGCTCGCCGGCCCGCGTTCTTCTCTGCGTGCTATCAAGCCGCTTGCCGAAAAATATTTCGGTAATATTCCACAGGGCAAAAAGCAGAAGGAGTATAAGGGCGATATCTACACCGGTGGTTTCGGTCGAATAGATGTTGTTGACGAGGATACGTCAGTGATGTTCGGTTGGGATGCTTCCGGTCTATCGATTGATGACAGTCCGGCTGCCAACGTTATGATGAGTATGTTCTTAAACAAGCTCGAGACGGCCTATCTGAAGAAGATTCCTTGGGCTAAGGTTAAGGTGGACTTTAAGATTGCCGGCTATTACGGCATTCGTACCATGCGAGCCACGGTTTCTTCCGCCAAGGCTAATGCTCGTCAGCTGACAGAGATTCTTATTTCTGTTGTCAACGACATCTGCGATGTGCCAGCTACCGATGCTGTAATGGAGTCATCTCGGAACTGGGCTATGACGGAGAAGCTCGACAAGTATGAGCGTTCCGATGATTTGGCCCTGGAGACTGCTTGGCAGCTCATCGGTCGCGGTTCGATGTATGATACGACCAATCGCATTACCTCTATCCACGAGACAACGGCCGATATGGTTCGCGATGTGGCAGAGAGTGTTTTCCGCGGTTCGCGTGTAACCTACATTGTGGCCACGGATGCTGACCTTCCCGATTATTCTTATCGGGAACTCTTGACGGAGTTGAAGTGCGACTTTCTCCTGAAGTCAACAGATTGAAAGTATTTCAGAATTAAAAAAACCGACAACATAATGTTGCCGGTTTTTTTTGTTTTTAGCTAAGTTTTTCAAGATCAATACCAATAGAAGCGGCCAGAGCGTGTTTGATTGGGGAAAGAGAGTATTTGTTGAGTTCAATGGCGTGAATATCAACACCAAGATCTGTCAAAATCCTTTTTTTCTCTTCTCTGGAAGTAGAAATCATACGGTTATACATTTGTTCCCGTTGGTTGTGATCCAGTTCAATACCGATGGCAATTGCCGTTTTGACGCTTTGCCGTTGGTATTCTTCTACCAATTTGTTTAACAAGGCTTCCAATTCTGCCAGGTTAAGCCTTCTGACATCGGCTCCAAAGTAGTGTATGCCCAGATCTTCAACCGCTTTTTTGCGAGCAGAACGCCCGTTAGTCGGCTTGAGATTGATGTAAATGGCATATCGCTGTGCCGGGGACATGGTGCGAACATCTTGCATGGCTTTTTCGTAACTCTGCTTAAATTTGATGAGAGTCGCTCTATCGAAACCAATAGCGCGAATGTTTTCGTAAGCGATACCAAGTTCTCTGCTTAACGACATTGCGGTATTGATTTGTTCCTTAAAGTTTTGCGGAACGGCCGGCGTTTGTCTAGTGGGTGACAAGGGAGCCTCTTTGACAGCTTTGTTGTACACCGCTAACAGTGGATTCTGTTCATCTCGGTTGCCTTTATCACCACGGAAAAAGGTGCAGTTTTCGGCAGGAAGGTTCTTCTTCCAGTTGTAACCGAGATAGCTTTTCAGTTCAAATTTACCGGCATCGGTTTTCCAATTTTCGCATCCGGGACGGGGACGTTGATAGAGCAATTTTTTCTTTTCTTCAAAGAACTCTTTTTTGCTTATTTGTCGGAGCGTACGCATGCGTTCCGCACCTCTGCGATCAAAGGTGAATAAGTAATAAAAGCTTTTGATTCGAAATAAATCTTTATAAATTGCGGAATCATTGTTCGCAGTCCAATTGCCAAACCTGAGGATCTCGTCAACTTTTATGACTAAGTCGACGAAGACTTGTTTTAAGTACTGGTTTTTGTTCATAATTGTTTAAGTTATATTTATAATTTGACATAAGCTTATAGAAATCGATGTCACTATAAAATATAAAATGGACAAAAACAAGAAAAAAATGAAAAAAAATTATTTTTTTAATTATCTGTGCGAGAAACTGTGTTTTTTAACCATAGATGGAGGAATTTTAAGAGGGGATGATTCGCTTTTCTTGGGGGGCTGATGCCAATATAGGAATAATTCCGGCGATAGCATATTACACAGGCGGAGAATTTTTTCAGTTGATTTTTTGTTATAAAATTGTGCAAATGAGGCAAAAATTAATCCGTAAGTAACTGCTACATCTATTATCGGTTGTTGTAAAGCAGGCGGTTGGTAAGCTACCAGATTTAGAGTGTCATTTATTTTTTTCTGCAAGTATAACAGGGTATTTTTTAGTTTGTTTTGGTTTAGCTTACTCAATAGTTCTCTTTGCTTATTATCTTTTTGTGAGATATTTAAGAATTCTTTGCAGGATTTTAGTATGGCATACAGATGAGATAGGGGACTGGCGGGTAGATAGTGACGAAGTATTTTGATGATTTTAGCATCTTCATTGCCGTTTTTTATTAAAGAAAAAATGAGTTGAAACAGGTGAAAGCCTTTCAAATCTTTTTTGTTGGTATTTATATATGCGCTGATTATATTTGTCGGAGTAAGTGATAACTCTTGTTGTAGTATATCTTTTTTAATATTTAAATTATTGTTTTCTATCAGTTTTTGTAATTCTTTTTCCAATTCGTCAATATCAGGTTCGTCACCTTTCAGAGGGGGATTTGCAGTAGATGAGGATCTAAGCGAAACATCAAAAATCAGAAAAAAAAGAAAGATAATCAAAAATGAAGGTAAAATGTGAAGCAAAGTAACGAATAAATAATGCGGCATTTTCTCCTCTTAAAACAATATCGGGCGGAGATATAATCGTTATTTTTGCTTATTAAACCTCTACAGTGGGTTAGTTTAGTTTTGGTTGAAGGTAGCTGATGAGTTCTTTGTCTTCTATTTCTTTGGCGTATTCTAAAGCCTTTTTTAGATATTTTTCGGCTTCTGGTAAGTCTCCCATTCGCTTGGAAAGCTCTGCTAAATTATTATAGTCGAAAGCGGCACCTTTCAGGCGGTTTTGGGCATGTTCCAAATCAAGTGCCTGTTTAAATAAGGTGCGCGCTTTATCAAGGTTTTCTTCCATAAATTCAACTAAGCCGAGCAACGTGTATGCATTAGCCGGATAGTATATGGCAGAGGGCGGATTTTTTTCTTTAACCAGTTGGGTTAAAATTTTACGACTTTGGATATAGTCTTTTTTCAAATAATAAATTTCCGCTTGCAGGTAGAGGTTTTCAAAAATTCCGGGGCGATGATTTTGTTGTTTGGCAAAATTGAGCGCCTTTTCAGCAAAAGACAGGGCTTTATCAAAATTTTTATTTTTTAAGGCTATCCGCGCCAGCATTTCGGTGGCAAAACATAAAGTCGGGCGGTTTTTCGTCATTTCCAGAGTTTGGTTAAAAAATTTTTCGGCTGTTTTAGTTTTTTTTGTGAGAAATGCGGCTAAGCCTTGCCAATTTTTTATATCCGCCAAAGTATTTTGCAAATTATTTTTTAAGCATATTTTAGCGGCGCTTTCGAGGTATTCAGAGGCAGGGGTGAAGTTTTCCCGACCGATTTCCGTCAGTCCGATATAGGCTTCAACTTCTGCAATTTTAGCTTGGATGTTTAATTGTTTGAATATTTTTTTAGCCTCTTTGAGCATTGTAAATGCAACATCATGAACACCGCTGATGCGGTAAATTTGTGCTATTATCAGGTAGCATTGGCCTTCTTCGTATGTATAGCCTAATTTTTGATACATTTTGAGGGCTTTCGAAATTTGCGTAGAGGAGGTGAGCATATCCGTTTGATACAAATTATTAAGGGCGCTTAATCTTAGGTATTGTGCTTTTAAGTGCTGAGGTAAAAATCTTGGCAGGTGCACGCTTTCAACGATATGGACAAAGTGTGCACGATTGAATAAAAGGTGATTCAATTCGGCCAGTAACAATAAAAGATGAAGATTCTTTGGGTGTTTTTTGATATGATATTCCAAAATTTTTAGTGTTTGTTTTGGATTTTTTAGTGCCATACGGTAAAAAACAGTTTCTTTATGAGGACGAAGATGAAAAAATTTTTTTAAGGCCTCTTTTTTTATGCCAAAGGTTGAATAAAATATAGGTAAGTCTCTCTTTTTAATTATTTTCAGATATTTTTTTGAAAGAATTTGGAATTGTTTTAAATAATATAAATGCCAGGTAAATACGCCGATAATGATGACGGCGAGCAATAATTCTGCAAAAAATATTATGTTGATTGTTAAATCTTCCAAAATCTTTACTCAATGTTAGTTTTTTTAAACTTATAATTGCCTATCGAATCTTATATAGGGGATATTTTTTAAAATGGCTATTACGAAATTAACTTCCGCGCAACTTTATCGTAAATGCGATGCTTCAAAGTTTGATTTTACAACAACTGCAGATTTGGAGGAAAGGCTTTCCGCATTGGGACAAGACAGAGCTATTTCTGCGGTGGAACTGGGAATCAATATTAAATCTCGAGGTTACAATCTGTTTTGTTTGGGACCGGAAGGAACGGGAAAAACCAGTTTGGTAAAACGTATTCTTGAAAAAGAAGGTAAAAAGCGAGCCACACCGGATGATTGGGTTTATGTTTATAATTTTGAGGAAGCTCATAAACCTATGGCAATCAATTTTGCTGCTGGGGAAGCAACGGGTTTTGCTAAGGCAATGGATGAATTTGCTGATTTTTTGGAGCATGATTTGCCGGAAGCCGTTAAAAATGAAATGTATGAAGAGCAGTTAAAGTCTATTCGTGAAAAATATCAGGAAAAGCGCAACGATTATGTTAAAGTTTTACAAAAGAAAGCCAAAGGTAAAAAGGTTTCGTTGTTGCATATGCCGATGGGTGTGGTTGTGGCGCCTATGAAAAATGGCGAAATTATTAGTCCGGATGTTTTTGATACGCTTTCCGAAGAAGAAAAAAATGAAATTATGGCCGATTTGAATGCCATGCAGGAAGAAATTGCTGCTCATCAGGATAATGCGCCGCAATGGGAAGAAAGACAAAGTGAAGAAATTAAAAAGCTCCAAAATAAATTGGTCAAAGAGGCTATCAAAAAACCTCTTAATGAAATTACACAAAAGTATAAAGGAAACAAAAAAGTTGCGGATTATATGCGCACCGTTAGAGATTTTATTTTGGATAATATTGCGACTTATGTACCTAATTATGATCAGGACAGTAAACCACAAGTTGAAGATGATTCTATGTTGGGGCTTTTAAGCCAGTTAAAAGGTCAACAGGATGAAGATAAATACAGCAAGTTTAAGGTTAATGTTGTGGTTAAAAATGTCCCGGATAGTGGGGCACCGATTGTTCTCTTAGACCATCCGACACAGGGAAATTTGGTTGGTAAAGTAGAACGTTTGCAACAGTTTGGTGCTTTGGTAACGGACTTTTCTTTGATTAAAGGTGGCGCACTTCATCGTGCTAACGGCGGTTTTCTTTTAATTGATGCACGTAAACTTTTGTTGCAACCTTATTCTTGGGATTCCTTAAAACGAGCATTGGCTTCTAAGGAAATTAAAATTGAAGCACCATCGGAAGATACAAGCTTTTCTACCATTTCACTTGATCCACAGCCTATTCCGCTGGATGTTAAGGTGGTTATGACCGGCGATTCTGAACTCTATGAATTATTGAGTGAAAGAGATCCTGATTTTACCGATTATTTTAAGGTTGAAGCAGATTTTGGAGGCGTGATTGACCGTACAGATGAAAATGAAATAGAGTATGCCAAACTTATTGGTTCACTTTCTAAGAAGAAGAATTTGCGTTCGCTTAATAAGCAAGCCGTTGCGCGCGTAATCGAATATTCTTCTCGTTTGGCCGATGATACCGAAAAGTTGACGGCACATGTTGCTTCTATCGGCGACCTTTTGAAAGAAGCTGACTATTGGGCACGTAAATCAAAATCCAGTCAAATCGGTAAAAATCATATCGATCAAGCGATAAAATCACAAATTTATCGTGCCGACCGTATCAACCAAGCGATGCTTGAGCAAATTGATAAAGGTACCATCTTAATGGATGTAAAAGGGGAGCGCGTCGGACAGATTAACGGTTTGGTAGTTTATAACTTTACGCGTAATTCATTTGGTAAGCCAGCTCGTATTACAACCCAAGTTCGTTTGGGGCGGGGCGAATTTATCAATATCGAGCGCGAAGTGGAAATGAGCGGACCAATCCATTCCAAAGGAGTGCTGATTTTGCAATCTTTAATTGCTAACCGTTTTGCTAAACGTTCACCGCTATCTCTTTCTGCTTCAATTGTTTTTGAACAATCGTATGGTGGCGTTGATGGTGACTCTGCTTCTTCAACAGAATACTATTGTATGATTTCTGCCATTGCCGAATTGCCGATTAAACAATCTCTGGCTGTTACCGGTTCTATTAATCAATTTGGTGAAATTCAGCCAATCGGTGGTGTTAACGAAAAGATTGAAGGCTTCTTTGAGGTTTGTAAATATAACGGATTAACCGGCAAGCAGGGTGTGATTATTCCGCGTACCAATGTGGTAAATCTGATGCTTCGTGAAGATGTGATTGAGGCAGTAGAAAATGGCAAATTCTCTATTTATGCTATCGATACGGTTGATGACGGTATTGAACTTTTGACAGGTATTCCTGCCGGTAAAGCAAACAAAAAAGGACAATATCCGCGCGGTTCCGTTAATTACCAAGTACAGCAAAGTCTTAATGAATATTATAAAGATTATGTGCGCTGTGCCAAAGAAACTCACGGCGCTATGTAGGATAAATTTTGCGATATAAGTCGCAAGATAATATATTGTCTGTTAGGACGGTTATAATGGGTAGGATGAAATCTATTAAGTCAGCGTACTTATATGTTTGGTTTATCGTGGTTGTAGCGCTATTGACGATGTGTCTGATGTGGACAGTCTATTTGATTCCGATAGATAAAATAAGAGAAAATGCAAGGCCATCAGCTGAAATTTTGACTCTTACTCCTCGTTTTTTGTGGTATAAGACGAAGATTCCCAGTGGCACCATTGATAAAATTACAGATGCACGAATGCTTAATATGGCAAGTTTTTTGGGACGTGGGGATAGTTTTAGAGATAGTTTACTTAATCCTGAAACGTATTATGTGTGGTGGGCTCCGACCAGTCTTACTCAATCTTTGGCAAAAGATATTTTGGATGAGGGAACCGTTTTTGATTATCCTCGTTTTTGGCATGGGTATTTGCTACTTCTAAAGCCGTTACTGGTATTTTTTGATTTGGGTGAGATTAGGATAATTAATCTTATCTTTCAAGCAGGATTGTTGTTGGCTATATTGTACTTGATGTATAAAAGGCTTGGGTTTAAGCACTGTGCAGCATTTATGACAGCAGTATCATTTCTTAATCCCGTTACGTCATGGATGTGTTTGGAATATGCTAATGTGATTAATGTGATGTTGCTTACGATGTTGTGGGTGTTGATAAACAAAAATCCGGATGATAAATATATATTTTTTGTGATTGGGGTGGTCACAATATTGTTTGATTTTATAACTTTTCCACTGGTTACACTGGGAATACCATTGATTGCTTATATTTTGTTATATAAGCGTGGTTTTAAGGATGATATTAAGTGTGTATTTAGGAATTCTTTATTATGGTTGTTTGGCTATGCGGGAACGTGGTTAATGAAATGGGGATTGGCTACGATGCTGACAGATCAGAATGTAATTAAAAACGGTTGGGATAATGTTATTCATAGGATGTATGGTTTCGAAATTGGTGATTCTGTTAATGCTAATGATATTAATATATTGAAATCTATTCAATTGAATCTGCAAGAATTTTATTCAATTGTATCTCTTTATTATTTTTGTATATTTTTGGTGATTATAATCGGAAGTTGTTTATTTTATAGATATAAAATTAAAGTAACATATGAGGTGCTTGTTTTACTAGGAATCGGCTTGATGCCATTTGTATGGTATTCTGTTTTGGTAAATCATTCGGTTATTCATGCATATTTGTTTGCACACAAAATTCTTGTTGTTAGTGTATATGCCGTATTATCGGCAATAGTATGTTGTTTTGAGGCAAAAAAGCGGGAAAATCGGTGGGTGACTTATTTTACGAAATAAATTACATTTCTGTTTAGCTTTCCTTTTTATAAAAAAGGGTCTGGATTAAAACAAGTTATTTCATGGTTTTTTGTTTTAATTCATAGAGTTTATCTAGGGCTTCGCGGGGGGAGAGGTTGTCTATATCCAAATTTTTTAATTCCTCAATCAGTGGATTTTTGGGTGTTTCAACAACTTTCTGTTTTAAGATTTCAAATAAAGGTAAATCATCTTCTATGGAGGATAACACTTTGTTTTGCTTGTTTTCTTCCAAGAAATTTAAGACCTGTTTGGAACGTTCAATGGTTAAATTCGGTAAGCCGGCCAATTGGGCTACGTGAATACCGTAAGACCGATCTGCGGCACCTTCAACCACTTCATGCATAAAGATAACATCATTGTTATATTCTTTGATTTTCATACAGTGCAAGCTTAATGTTTTTAAGCGTTTGCGCAACTGTGTCAGCTCATGGTAGTGAGTGGCAAACAAGGTGCGACATTTGTTGACTTCGGCTAATTGTTCAACTACGGCCCAGGCAATAGATAAGCCGTCAAAAGTGGCTGTTCCGCGGCCGAGTTCATCTAATATGACAAAGGAACGTTCATCGGCACGGTTTAAGATGGCGGCGGTTTCAACCATTTCCACCATAAAAGTAGAACGTCCTCTGGCCAGGTCATCACTGGCGCCGACACGAGAAAAGATTTTATTGATAATACCAATTTTAGCACTCTTTGCCGGCACAAACGAACCCATTTGAGCCATAATGGCAATGAGCGCGTTTTGACGCAGGAAAGTTGATTTACCGGCCATATTCGGACCGGTTAACAGCCATATTCTGTCATCTTTTTCATTTAGGCAACAGTTGTTACCAATAAAACTTCCGCTTCCTTCTTTTTGCATAACGGCTTCAACAACCGGATGGCGACCTTCGATAACTTCAAAATTGGTACTATTATCCAAAACAGGTCTGACATAACCTTTTTCAGCAGCCAATTCGGCTAAGGAGGAAGAAACATCGAGAGCGGCTAAAACTTCTGCTGTTTTACTGATTTCAATGCATTGTGCCAAGACGTGTTCAACCAGTTCGGTGAATATTTTTTCTTCCATTTCCAGAGCTTTTTCTTCAGATGAATTTACTTCATTTTCAAGCTCTGATAATTCAACGGTGGTAAATCTGATGGCATTTAAGACCGATTGACGGTGAATAAATTTCGGGTTGCCTAACAGTTTATCGGCAAATTTTGATGGCACTTCAACATAATAACCGATAATGGAATTATTTTTGATTTTTAAGGTCGGAACGTCGGTTTCTTGGGCATATGTTTCTTGCAACATCGCACATTTATCGGCAATATTTTGACGAATATCTCTTAAATAATCCAAATCGGCGTAAGCCCCCGGACGTACAAAGCCACCGTTACGAGATAATGCAGGCAAATCTTCACGCGAAGGTAAGAGCGTGTTTTCGATGCTGTATTGCAAGGCCGAATGATCAAAAATACTTAGCGTAAGAGTGAGTAATATTTGAGGTGGCAGTGCATAAATGCTATCTGGTTGGTAGGTGGCAAATGAAGTGATAATGTTTTGAATATGGGGGATGATTTTTAAGGTTGTTGCTAAATCATATAAATCTTTCGGGCCTCCTCTGCCAACGCTTAATCTTTGAACGGAGCGTTCCATATCCATACATTCACGTAAGGCATTACGTAATTCGTGGCGAACATTGGGGTTATCCAAGAAGAAAGAAACAGCGTCTAATCGGTTATTAATAGTGGTTAAATCCATTGACGGTGCGGTTAGTCTGGCTGCCAATAACCTTCCGCCGATACCAGTGACGGTCTTATCAATAATGTCTGATAGGGAAACACCTTTTTCCGAGGTTGGAGTTAAAAGTTCCAAACTGCGACGTGTCGGTGCATCAATTTCCATGATGTTATCACCTAAAATTCTCTCGGGAACGGATAAGTGCGGCAAATGACCTTTTTGGGTGTTTTCTACATAACCAGTCAAAACACCGGCGGCGATGATTTCCGCATCAGAAAAATCTCCATAAGATTGCAGACTTTTAATCTTGTAAGCTTTTAGCAAGGTGTTGGTTGCACTGGTTAGGTTAAAAAGAGTTTCAGGAAGAACCGAAAGTTTATCACGATATTCATTAAACAGACTGAAGAAATTCGGCTTTTCCAAAAGCTTATCTTCAATGATTAGCTCTGCGGGATTAAGGCGTGCTAGAGTGCTTGAAAGGGTTATCTCTTGCGGCGTTTTATCCGTTGTCAGCAGTTCGGTATAAAAAGCACCGGTTGAAATATCGAGCCAGGCTAAACCTATCTTGGAAGTACGCACAAAGATAGCGGCGATGAAATTGTTTCTTTTGGCATCTAAAAGAGTTTCTTCAGTGATGGTACCGGCAGTTACCAGGCGCACAACATCTCTTTTTACAACGGATTTATAGCCTCTTTTCTTGGCTTCTTCAGGGCTCTCCATTTGCTCACAAACGGCAACTTTATAGCCTTGTTTGATTAAACGGGCGAGGTAGGTTTCATAAGCGTGAAAAGGAACACCGCACATGGGAATGTTTTTTTCTTCAGTTTTGGAGCGGCTGGTTAATACTAAACCTAATGCTTGAGAAGCAGTTACCGCGTCTTCAAAAAAAAGCTCATAAAAATCGCCCATGCGATAAAAAAGCAGATAATCAGGGTATTCTTGTTTTATTTCCAAATATTGAGCCATGGCAGGGGTTTGTTTTTGATTTTGCATGTCTTTGATGCCGGCTTTTTTTATGGATGCGATATTGTTTTGATCTGTCATTGTTTTCTTTCATTAACCAAATCTAAAGTATGAGCGGATTATAATGCATACATATTTGTTAGTCTATGATAAAATTTGAGATATACTAATGCTAAATCAAGATGATGAAATTTTAGGTGTTGATAAGAATTCCGGCTTTGCGTTGCGTGTTTTGGTGCTTTCTATTCCTTCCGGTCTTATATTTTTGATTTTGGCATTGCTTGATATTTTGCCTATTTCATTGGCTTTGGGATCGTATATGTGTATTTTGTTTTTTAATACGGTCTTTTTATTGCCGATGTCTGCGGAAATCCAGCAAATTAAAAAATATATTCAGAGTTTAGCCGACGGAACCTCGGAAGAAACTCTTTTGAAAGGTATGACAGAGAAAGAAACGCGTGATTTGACCGAGGCGATTAACTCTATGCATAAATTTTGGGGAGAAAAAATAGAAGTTTTGCAAAATCGTACGCTTTCTGATGCCGCAGTATTGGATACTTTGCCAAACCCACTATTGATGGTTAATAAAGCGGGGGTTATTATCGGTGCTAATCGTGCCGTTCGTCAGTTGTTTTTGATGGATGTTTCTGATAAGGAAATTAAGACGATTATCAAGGATAATGCGTTTAATACGGCGTTGGATAAAATTCTTTCAACCGAAAGCCGGCGTGAAGATTTGCGTTTAACTCTGACGGAACTTAAAGGAAAGCCCAAGTTCCATATCAATATGACAACACTTCCCTGGTTTGCCAAAGGCGAAATTGTGGCGGTGGTATCTTTTTATGACTTGAAAAAAATGCTCCAATTTGAACAGATGCAACAGGATTTTGTGGCCAATGCCAGCCATGAACTCCGCACGCCGATTTCGGTTATTTCCGGATTTATTGAAACATTGCAGACAACCGCTAAAAATGATGAAAAAGTGCGTGATAAGTTTTTGAAAGTGATGTCGGAACAAACCAATTATATGTCATCGTTGATTGAAGATTTGCTTTCACTTTCTCGGGTTGAATTGACGGTTGATACTATTCCTGAGGATAAAGTTAGTGTTAATGCTCTTATTAAAGAAATAAAGACGGCATTGTCGCTTAAGATGAAAGAACGTGATTTGAGTTTGAAAACACAATTTGCACGTTTGCCGCAGATTGTTGCCGATGAACATCAGATTACTCAGGTTTTGCAAAATTTGATGAGTAATGCGGTTAAATATGCCACCGAAGGAACGGAAATAGAGGTAATAACCGCAAAAGCAGAAGAAATTCCGTCACATCGTTTTTATGAGGTTGCTAAAGGGCCGGCGGTCAAAATTTCTTTTGCCAATAAGGGAATTACCATTACCGAAGATGAACTGGCACGCTTAACCGAGCGTTTTTATCGTTTGCAGGAACATAAAAATCGTAATATTAAAGGTACGGGATTGGGGCTTTCGATTGCTTCGCAAATTATTAAAAGACACAAAGGCAATATGCTTATTACCTCGGTTGACGGGGTGACAACTTTTACGGTTTATTTGCCGATTTCGTTTGATTTATAGATAGCGGCGCGGATGGGCTTTATAGGTGCCCAAAAAATGAATGCTTTCGGAATAAAATTTCAGTTCTTCAAAAGCCAGTTTGAATTCTTTTGATTCGGGATGAGCTTCGATTTCGATATAAAACTGTGCGGAAACGAAATTGCCGCCGATAACGTAGCTTTCGAGCTTGGTAATATTAACGCCGTTGGTGGCAAAACCGCCCAGGGTTTTATATAAGGCGGCAGGGATGTTTTTGACCTTAAAAACAAGGGATGTGATAAATTTTGAACCGTCATCTTTGGGCATTTGTTTTTCTTTACCCATAATCAAAAAACGGGTAGTGTTATTGCTTTCGTTTTCGATATTGGAAGCCAGGATTTTAAGGCCGTAAATTTTGGCAGCCAGTTTGGAGGCAATAGCGGCACGGGTTTTATCTTGCATTTCGACAATGCGTTCGCAAGATTTGGCGGTATCAATGCGTGATAGGGCTTTAATCTGATGCTTTTTTAAGAATTCGGAACATTGGGCCAAAGCTTGCGGGTGAGAGGCAGCGGCTTCAATATCTTCCAATTTTGAACCTGGTAGGGCCAAAAGTTGATGTTCCACGCGCAAGAAATGTTCGCCTAAAATGGTCAAATCTGTTTGCGGTAATAAAAAATGCACGTCGGAAACTCTGCCGGCATTGGAATTTTCTACCGGAATAACAGCATAATCAGCTTCGCCGTTATCAACCAACTCCATTGCTTGTTCAAAAGTATCGGAAGCGATATATTCGGCATTCGGAAACAGTTCTGTGCAAGCGATGTGCGAATATGCGCCTAAGGCACCTTGGAAGGTAATTTTCTGCATTTTTTTATCCTTAAATTGTGTGCAAACTGTGGTGGAGTATAAGAGGGGTAAAAAATAATGTCAAGGAAAGCGCAAAAAAATGTACGAATATAGTTGACAAAATATTAGACAAATGATACTATCATCGGTGCTAATCTAAGATGTATGTTTATTATCGTGTTTAAGTATTAAGGTTCATGTTATTGGGTTCTGCTCAAAATCTTGCTTTAAGAACAGATGTGAGAAAAAGTAATATCTATGAGAGGCTTGTCTGTGTTTTATCCGAATGATTTATCATGTTTCTGATGCAGGCAAAATCATATTTATTCATCTCTCTGTCGGAAAGAAAAAGAAATAGGAGAGAAGCCAAAAATTAATTGAAATATGGCAAAAGTAAGAGAAAGCGTTGCTCGTCTGGTAAAAAGGGGCAATGCGGTAAAAAGCATTATTCGTGATGCGCGAGAGTCTGAAAGTTGCACTAAATGGGACGTTGTTAAAATGTTTCTGTGGTGTGTGTGGTACAAAGCAAAGGCGTTTTTCCACCCAGTCTGGGAGTTCATCACAAAATATGGCTATGTACTAGTCATACCCGTAATGATTTGCCTGTTCCTGTTGAGTCTAGCGGTGCTTATCGTGTGGGCTCTTTGTTCAATAGTTTGGTACCCTCTGTTGATGTGGTTGGCACCACGCTATGCGGCTGAGCTTATTACAGCCGGTCGCGATGCGGACAATGAGAGTTGGTGGTTTATTTTTACCGGTTCGTACGGTATGGCCAGTAATTTTATGTTCACCGTTATCCTTTTTGCCCTATGGGGTTGGGTGTGGAAGTATTTACCGATGAGCAAACGTCGTTTCTTTATTGATGCGGCGGGGGTAGCTCTCAAGACTTTGAGTGTTGATGAACAGTTGGAATATTACCATTTCAATAAGAGCTCAAAGACGGTTTGTCTGATGAGTTGTGATGCGGTGGATAAGCTGTTCTTGAATAACAATGGCATTGAAGATCTCAAAAATATCTGTGATGTGTATGAGATTTGGCCGGAGTTAGCCAAAACATTGTTTGAAGGCTCAGAGGAAATGTTCAAATTGCTCAGAGGTTACTGCGGTAATTCGAAAAAGAAAATCGATTCCCAGTTCATTGGTTTTTTGATCGAAAATACCCTCCAGTGTGAGCCGGGAAAGGGAAAATCTTTCTCACGCGCAAGTGAGCTCTTGGTGGTTTGTTGTGAAAATCGAACTTTAGAAAATCATCAGCTCATTATGTTGGCTGTTTCACTTGGTCGAGAAAAACCTTATGGTGATGAAGCCAAAACAATGCTCGAGAGGTACTTCAGTCGTCACTCATTTCCGGATGATGTTATCTTGCAGATTATCATGTTTACCGGTCAGAATGATGGTGAGTGCAAAGAGAAAAATTTTGATCTTCTCTGCAAAATTGTTCGCCGTGACGGTTTGAGTGCAGAGCTGGCTGAGTATTTCTTTGCTCACTGCAGCACAGAACAGAACATGTTGATGAGTAACATTATCAATGTCCGTATGGAATTGGATATCGTTGGGAATTATAGCTATCTCAATGATGAAAATCGAGCAAAGTGGCATCAGTTATGCTCATTGCATCAGGATATTACTCCCGAAGCTCAAATTCTGATGAAGGAATGGCAGTACGACATCTTTTATCAGACGAAACATAAGCTCAGTCCTGAAGTAATTCATGAGCTTTTGGTTAAGAGACTTTCTAAGGATGATTTGTCCTATTTTGTGAAAGTACTCAACGAGGGTGAGAGCAAGCTTTCGGAGACAGCTGTCAAAATCATGCTGTTGACTCCTTGGAAGAGAGATATTCTGCTCGTCCGTCGTTCTGAACGGCTTTGAACCTTAAACACTTAATACGTCTTCCCCACGAGGGGAAGACGTTTTTTTATTCTTTGAAAAATTTATTGGTTTTCGGGAAACCGAAAGGAACAAGTCTGCCGACTTGAGCGCGATGACCTAACCAAGCTAACAATTCTTTTTCGGTGGCTACACCGCCGGAGCGATTGTATTGGAAACCGTCTTCTTTCTTGAATATTTGAATGTCTGATACTTTGCCGTTATCCTGGTATTTTTGTAAACGAACACCATGACCGCGCGCCATGGTCGGTATTTCTTCTATCGGGAATACCAATAACTTTCTGTTTTCACCGACAACGGCAACCATGTCTCCGGTTATCTTTTTACAGAAAGTGGCTGTTTCGTCGGCAGATAAGTTTAATATCTTTCTGCCATTTCTGGTCTGGGTAACAATATGGCCTTCATCAATAATAAAACCATATCCTAAGTCAGATGAAATCAGATATTTTGCACCTTTTTCAAAAACAAACATGGTGCTTATGTTGTCGTTTACACCAAGTTCAGCCATCAATCTGACCGGTTGACCGAAACCGCGGCCTGACGGAATTTCATGCGCATTGATGTTAAAGAATTTACCGGTAGTATCCAGCAAGATAATCTTATCTGTGGTAAAGGCGTGGATAGCGCATTGTAACTTGTCATCTTCCTTAAACTTGAAGTCTTCATTTAAGGGGATGTAGCCTTTCATGGCTCTAATCCAACCTTTTTCGGACAAGATGATGGTAATCGGTTCTTTTTCAACATAAACTTCGGTGGTGATTTCCACTTCTTCCGGTTGATCCATAAACTGACTCTTGCGACGGCCTAAAACAGTCTTTTTGCCGAATTTTTCTTTCATTAAATTGATTTCTTCGGAAAGTTTTTGCATACGCAAATTTTCATCAGCGAGCAAGGTTTCCAAACCGTTCTTTTCTTCGGTCAATTCATCAAATTCGGCACGAATTTCTTCTTCTTCGAGCTTGCGTAAATTACGCAATTTCATATTTAATATTGCTTCGGTCTGATTTTCGCTCAGCTTAAACTTATCCATCAAAGCCTTTTTGGCATCATCTTCTTCACGAATAATGCGAATGACTTCATCCAAATTGAGGTAGGCTACCAAGTAACCAGATAAAATCTCCAATCGAGCCATAATTTTATCCAGGCGATATTGGGATTTACGGATAAGAACCTGATGACGATGGTCAAGATATTCTTTTAGAACTTCTTTTAAGCTCATAACCTTTGGTACGCCGTCTGATGAAAGCACATTCATATTCATGGCAAAGCGTACTTCCAATTCGGTTTGCTTGAATAAGTGTTCCATCAGTAAATTGGCATCTACCGTGCGGTTTTTGGGCTCTAAAACAATACGAACGTCGTGAGCGGATTCATCTCTGACATCGGCCAACAAAGGTAACTTTTTATCTTCCAATAATTGAGCGATTTTTTCGATTAACTTGGATTTGATAACCTGATAAGGAATTTCGGTAACAATAATCTGATATTGTCCTTTGCCCAAGTCTTCTTTTTCCCATTTGGCACGAATGCGGAAATAACCCTTGCCATGTGTGTAAGCATCTAAAATGGATTGGTTATCGGCAATAATCAGACCGCCGGTCGGAAAATCGGGGCCTTTAACGTATTTGATTAGATCTTTAATTTCGCACTCAGGATTTTTTATCATATATTGAAGTGCATCGGCCACTTCGCCTAAATTGTGAGGCGGAATGTTGGTGGCCATACCGACGGCGATACCTGTGGAACCGTTACACAGTAAATTTGGCACAGCGGCCGGCATAACAACCGGTTCTTGTTCTTCACCGTCGTAAGTATCCATAAAATCAACCGAATTTTCATTTAAGCCTTCCATTAAAGCAATGGCAAATTCGGTTAAACGGGCTTCGGTATAACGCATGGCGGCGGCACCGTCACCATCAATGTTACCGAAATTGCCCTGACCGTCTACTAACGGGTATCTGACGGAAAAATCTTGAGCCAAACGAACCATGGCACCATAGACAGCCGAATCGCCGTGAGGATGATATTTACCGATAACATCACCGACGACACGGGCGCATTTCTTAAATCCTGATTTGGGGTCTAACTTTAATTGACGCATCGCATAAAGCAAACGACGATGTACCGGTTTTAGGCCGTCTCTTACATCCGGCAAAGAGCGTGCCACGATGGTTGACATGGCATATGAAAGATAACGCTTACTCAGTTCTTCTTTTAGTTTGACGTTATGTATTTTTTGTTCCGTTTTTTCGTCTTGTTCTTCCATTTAATCCTCATTTTCGGTTAAAATCCGACCGCAATTTTTTCTTCTGTATAATCTTCATCAACATAAAACTGCCATAGGTTTTTTCTGGTTATCGGCATGAGCAGATTATGAAACTTAAAGAAGTTTTCGTTTAAGAAAAATTCAGTCATTCTTAACACATTAAAAATTTCTGCATAAGACGGAGAGTATGTTTTATCCACAACAAAATGCGGATAGGCAAACAGACGGTCGTGGTAAGGTTCACCGATTTCACGGCATACGGCTTTACCGGTTTTGGGCGAAACATAGGTTAAACCTTCGGTTTGTCCGGTTACGGCACAACAATCCAATGATAGGCCTAAACCGAGGTATTCCAAGGCATAAAATTCAAAATAGGCGTACCACATGAGCATTTCTTTTAAGGTTTTTGCTTTGAAAAAATAACCGGCTGTTTCATAGAGTAGGGGAGCTTCTTCGTTTTCGTTTAACAGGCGTTGCATCATCGGAATGACATCGGTCATCAGTTCAAGCTTTTTGCAATCTGTCATCATCATCACGGCATTGGGTTCGATTAATTCAATACGAAATAGGCGGCGCATATTTTCTTCGAGCCGGGCAGAGGCTTCAAAAAACAGTTTGTTGCCGGGTTGAAAGAGACCGCGATTTTTTGGGGACAGACCATCAGAAACAAACCCCGTAATTTTGCCTTTGTTTAAGGTAAACAGGGTAACAATCAGCGCTTTTTCGCCGTATTTTTTTGCACTTAAAACGTATCCTTGGTCTTTGATTATCATTTTTGTTCCTTTGGAAGATAGCATAAAAGCAATTGCCGAGGTTGTCAACGTCAGCAAAGGGGATGTGCAAATGTTACACATATATATGTTGACAAAATGTTAATATTTTTGTATAATGCGCACAAATTTTATACATATGTCTTACTATTTAAAATTTTTAATTTATGAAACAAAAGTATTTAGAAGCGGCTGAGGTGATAAACCGGGCCTACGACGTTCCGTCAACCTGTGACTTGAAGAAAAAGTATGACTTCTTTGTGGTGTTTGATGATGACATCACAGCCGTACTGAAAAGCCTCTACGTTTATCGTTGCCTAAAATTCAAAAATCCGGCAATGAAGTATGTCTGTGTCGGTGGAGAAGGTTTGTTGAGCGTAGCCTTTAAGGTGATGCGCTTCTCTCTTAAGGTGCGTGGCAAGGGTTATATCAGCGGTTATCTTGAAAAAGAGACCGAAGGTCAGCGCTTGAAGAGAATTGCCAAGAGGTTGCTTGTTTCTGAAGAGGATATCATCCTGGCAGACCATGGGCGCAACACAACCGAGAACCTGAGAGAAATCTCGCAAATTGCCTATGGCAAGAAGGCTCTGGTGGTTTCCACACAACGTCTGGCGATGGTTTTCAAGCAGTCGGCAAAGTTCCAATGCAATCAGCATCCGGAGGAGTTCGGCTGTCGCAGGCTTGACTACGACATGTTTGTTATCAAACAGACCGTCGAAGAGACATTGCACTGGTACAACTTTCAGGCTGCCGGTGGCGGACGTGTGGCGATGCATCTCTTTGCCTCGCTTGTACGGCGCTTTGAGGTCTATGACGGCAAGTTCCTGACCAAACCGTTTGAGCCGAGTGAGGAAGTGAAGACGGCCGATGCCTTGCTTCGTAACAAATTCCTCATCAAGCAGAGGCACACAGGTTTCAAGCTGTTTAAGGCTTATCTGCAGTACATTCCCATCTTGTGGAGTATCTTCTGGAATGCCGAGAATTATCTCATTGATGAGAATAAGGCTATTGAGGATGCCGAGCTCTGCGCTTTGGAAGAGAAGTATGAGAAGGAGCGTCAAATGTTTGGAGTTTGAACCATTTGGTTCAGACTCCTTTTTTATTGCAAAACGTTATTTAATATGTTCGTGGTTAAAATTTGCGGTAAATAAATCGGTTCACGGCTTTGTGGCTTGTAGTAAATGTAAAGGGGAATGCTGTTCCTTCCATAACTTTGGAGCGCATCGGCTATTTCTTTGCTGTGATTTGTCCAATCGGCTTTATAAAGTTTTAAGTGCTTTTCTTTGGCTAATTGTTTGAAACTTTGAGAATTTAGGGTGGTCTTATCGTTTAGCAGACAGATTAAGCACCATTTGGCGGTGAAATCAATAAAGACCGGTTGATTGGCTTTGAGCGATTGTTCTACTTTTTGAGGGGTGTATTCTTCCCATAAAATATCATCTGTTTGGGGTTTAGGACAAAGTTGGTTGGCGGTTATCCAAAACAGCCATAAACAGGTTAAGGCGATAGGAATTGATAAGATGCGTTTTAAGGTTATCATCCAGTGCCCCGGTTTGGGAATGAATTTTAAGAAAAATGCCGGAAATGATTCTATCAAAACATAGGGAAGTGCGTACCCCAAGCCTAAACTTAAAAATATGCCAAAGTAGATTAATGGCGGTTGCATAACTGCATAACCTAAGGCTGCGCCCATAAACGGACCGGTACAGGGGCAGGCGATGATAACGGCGAAAAATCCGGTTAGAAAACTTTTGTTATGCGAGAGTTTATTTAATTTATCGGCAAAAATATCCGGAATTTGTAATTTATCAATCAAACTTAAGAAGATGATGAAGAATAACAACATCAAAAAGATATTAAAGGCCGGGGATTGCAGTTGGAAACCCCATCCCAGTTCTTGGCCTAATTGACGTAAATAGAAAAGCAGACCGGATAATACCATAAAAGAAGACAGAACACCCAAAAGATAGATTAAAGCAGACAGCGGTGAAGCTTTTTCTTTGTGAGCGGCCAGGTATAGTGCTTTGAGGCTTAATATCGGTAAAACGCAGGGCATCAAATTTAAGATCAGGCCGGCCAAAAATGCGGTTATGAGATAATATGCCAGGGTGTTTGGTTGATTAGGGATCTCTTTGGGAGTTGGTATGGGATCATTTTGGGCGGGGGTAATATCGTATGAAGTTTGAGGACAGAGCAATACACCTTTGGCATCAGGTGGCGTTTCACCTTTATCAAATGAAACTTTTACATGGCCTTGCTCTGATATTTCAGTCGTGGGAAGGTTGGAAATAATATTCTTTTTGGGATGCCAGCTGATAAATTCCGGTTTGGGGCATTCTTTTAAGATTGTGTCGGCAACTTGGAGTTCCAATGTTTCATTTTCCAATTTGGAAAGAGTATTCAGTGGTGTGGAGAAGGTGTTTTCTGCTTCTAACAGATAGCGGATAAAGTCAGGATTTTTTTGCGGGGTATCGGTAATCGGTAATTTTATATCTATGGCAATTTTGCCGGGAAGACATTCTTTTTTGCAAACAGTATAGGTCAATATTTGTTTAAGCGATAATTCCGCTTGCGCACTTAAATTATTGAGTTTAAATTCGGTTTTGAAATATAGATTTTGGCGATGAACGTAAGTGGTGATTATATCTTCAAAAACAAATTTTTGTGGAGCGGTACGGGTGCTCTGGGTGATGCTGTAATAGGGCGAATCATAAAAGGTTAATATTGTCGGATCACCGGTATCACCTGGATTGTGCCAATAAACGTGCCAACCGGGTTTGATGCTAACGGCAGTTATAACTGTCAGAGTTTTATTTGTTTTAGAAAGTGTATTGAATTCGGGAACGACATTTAAGGTTATAAAATTATTTTTTTTATTAAAAACTTGAGCTTGGGCATTGGTTATAATCCCCAGCAACAAGATTAAATATAAAAACAATTTTTTTAACATTTTGATTCGCTTTCTTAGATTAAGGTCTTGATTTTTTTGATTATATTATCAAACATTTCGTAGGTTAAGATACCAGTATTGATGTTGTAACGTGAAGTGTGGTAACTGTCGATGAGTTTTATATTGTGCGGTAAATCATGTATAGCTCCGTGTGTAAATTTGGCATAAGATTGTTTTAAGCTTAAAGCTTGTAAAACGTTTTTATGAGAAATTGTTCCTAAGCTTAAGATTACTTTTAAGTTTGGCATGGCAGCGATTTCGCGGCTCAAAAATGTACGGCAGTTTTTTTCTTCACCTGTGGTCGGTTTGTTTTCCGGCGGTACGCAACGTACGGCATTAGTGATGCGTACATTGATAAGTTCAAAACCGTCATCTTGCCTTTTCTGATAGTTACCTTGTGCTAAATTATTTTCTTTCAGTGCAGGATAAAGAATATCACCGGCGTAATCGTTGGTGAAAGGACGTCCGGTTTGGTTAGCTCCGTGGAGCCCGGGGGCTAACCCAACAATCAATATTTCGGCATCTAAACTGCCGAATGGTGGTACAGGAGCATTGTAATAAGCTGGAAATTTGTCATGATTGCCTTTTCTGAAAGCGCATAGCCTTTCACATAGATTACAATTATGGTCTGGAATGGTAAAATTCATGGTCCTTCCTTTTGTTGCTATCGGTTCATTCTAAATTATTCGGGGTAAAAAAAACGTAAAAAAAATATTTTTCTGCCTATTTAAAAGGCAAAATTTAAGTTTATATACTTGGCGAGAAGTATTATTTTTGCGTAATACTTTAGGACTAAAGTTAATTTTAGTTTTTATGGAGTTTAAAATATGAAGAAAATTTGTTTACTTGCCGGTGTTGCTTCTGTATTTGCGTTAAATGCTCAAGCAATGGATTGGGGAATGAACGGGATGATTCGTCCTTATATCGGGGCTGATTATATTTATTCTCATGCGGATAATAACTCATATGCGAAAGATGCTAAAAAAGATTATAATTCCTGGGCAGTTAATATGGGTATGGATATTACCAGCTATGCCAGTTTGGAAGGTTTTTTTCAGCAAGCTTTTGAACGTAAAACACATATCGGCTCCCATACGTTGAAATCAGAATTTTATGCTTGGGGTATGGATGCATATGGCAAAATGCCTATTATGTGTTCTAATTTTAATTTACTCGCATCTCTTGGTTTGGCAGATTATAACGTTAAGTATAAGCTTGACGGCAGTATTGATAAGCAACGCGTCGGCTATCGCGGTGGCGTCGGTTTTTCTTATGACTTTACGGAAAATATTTCCATGCGGGTAATGGGACGTTATAGCTATATCGGTATGGCCAGTTTGGATAATTTGATGGAAGTTACAGCCGGTCTCAGATATACTTTTTAACGTCAGTTATGTAAAGTTATTTGCGAATAAATCCTTGTTTCAAATACTTACGTCACAAGATGGAAGTTTTTGAACAAGGGTTTTCGCAATTGGTTTATAAAAAATCCTCCGAAGGGAGGAAGTTTCGGAGGACTTATGTCTGAATAAACAGGGAGGAAGATGATATTCAGACGATTTTTGAGGTTATTTATAGATATTTTAACCCGATAACACATTCATTGGTTGGGCAGGCGCAAGCCGAATATGCGGTCGGAACCGGCAGAGGAACGGCTAATTCATGTTGTCCTGGTGTATATATTCCTTGAGATTCATCGTTATCAGCAGAGGAGTAAATATTCATCATTTGAGGTGCGTTTACATCTTCTAAACCTATGTACATAGCCATAAAACCAGATGCCGGATCTTGTCCCCAGTCTGTTGTTGCCATGGCTACACAGGCATTATGATCCAAACCATTTAGGTATAGTTCAAATGCCATTTTTCGATCGGTATTATCTTTCTTACTCGGGAAAATAAGCACATTACCACCAAAAGCATGATATAAATTAACATTTTCTTTGTCTCTATCTTTCGGATCGAACATTTCATGAGGAACAGCACCATTGCGTACTAAAATCTTGGCAGAAATACTTTCAAAATCTGTTTGTTGAAAATAAAGAGAACGGATATTTATAACCATTTCACTAACTTGATAAACGAGTTTATCTCGCTTCATTTTTGCAACTGCTTTAGCGTATCCGTTTAGTGCACCTATGGATAACATTCCAACGACAGACAGAACGCCTAACATTTCTATCATCGAACGACCTTTTTCACAGCATCTCATTTGTTTCCTCCCGAGTAAAATGCTTTTATGCTGGTGAATTGCTTTATTCTAGCGCAAATTTGACGGCTTGTAAATCCTGTCAATAGTGCTATGACTATAGTTATAGCTATGTAAAGCCAAGCCCAATAACTTTCCTGCTGCGGAAAGTAAGAATACCAGATATTTGTTTTGTATAGATAATAATCAAAGCCGTCAAATCCTTGTAAGGCAGCTTTTATGAACATGAAACCGATAAAATGATGCATCATAATATCGAAGGTATGATCGGCCATATATTGTAACGAACGGCTTTCCTTTATGATAGGTGTGAGGGCTTGAGCTACTCTTAAGTAAAATAATATAGCAGTGAATGTAAAGACATAGTGAATGATGTTATTTGAGCCCTGATGTTCTAGCCAGGAGGGGATCATTAAGTGATAAGGGTAAACATATCTTAGTGTAGCTGTAAGCAATGCTAAAATTGATAATTGTAAAGGTGTGCCTAATCTATCATATTTTTGTAAAATATGGCGATAGAGTGTGCCAAGGACGAATACCGGCAGAAAATATAATGACCGTAAAAGCGCTAAATTAAAATTGCGTGCGCCTCCATTTGTTTCACTTAGATCCAAAGCTTTCATTCCCAAAAGCAGAGAAAAGACAAAGAACATAAGCAAATACCATTTGGGGATGTTTGTTTCGGTGGATTCAGTATCTCTTGCCAACGGTTTTAAGCATAAAAAACTTATGGTTTGTACGGCAAACAGGGGAATAATAAACCATCCACCCATATTGTATATGTAATGATGGCCGTCTGTTATCGGAGCTATTAATAAGTTGTAGATGTTAAATTTTTCACCAATACTAAATCCCTGATAATTATTTAAATACCAACATAGTATTCCATAGAATAGATTCCACAAATAAAGAGGTATAATCAGTTTTGAAATTTTGATAATAAAGAAATTTTTATAGCTTCTACAAAGATTTAGAAAATATCCTGAAGCAAATATGAATAATCCTATATGAAAATCACTATATTGAAAAAGTGCATGCATATTCAAGTAGTCGAAGTTGCCGATATGTCCATCAACAATCATAATGATGCCCAATATATATAACATCTTAAATGAATAATCTACTTTTTGTACTGACATAGCCTTTAATCGAAGTGAAGTTACGTATTTGCCTGCATTGTAGAACAGAAGGTTTAATCTTTGCTTAACAGAATTTACATACTTTTTATTTTTTTATAATGTGTATAAAGAATAAAAAGCTCTTTATGTTTAGAGGGAATGTTTTAGATTAACGCTATATGTTTTTGGGGACAATGTATGGCCACTTTGGATTTTTTGAGTTCTGTAACTCCGAAAGAAGAAATTTTTATTGATGAACCCGTACGCAGAGGTGTGAGCGGGCAGAGTATTATGCTGTTTTTATACAGTATGGTGGTCAGTTTTGCTTTAATTCTTGTTATAAGTAAAAACCTTGAAACTCCAGAGCAGGTACTTGCAGAAGAGAAGCTTGCTGCAGAGGGAAAGAGAGCAAATGTTCAGCAATTGGCTATGGCAAATCTTTCAGTTCCTGAAGTTTATGAAGAAGAAAATGAAGATGTAGCGGAAAGCTATGATAATCCTAATGTAGAATGGCAGGTTCAGGGTGAAGAAAATCAACCGGAAGTTAAGGAAGATATCTTGTTGGTTGAAAAGGGAGATAATTTTATCGGTATATTGCAGAAAATCGGTATGGAATATAGCGAGGCCAGTCAGGCTGCAGATAGTATTAAAAAGGCTGGTTTTGATGTGCGTAGTTTGCAGGTTGGGCAAAAAGTTTATATTACAAAAACAGTGGATGTTCCTTTTGGCGAGTTATTGAGTGTTGATAAAATAGTTATAGAGCCTTCTGCAGTTGTTAAATATATTGTTACACGCAATGAGGATGAAAAATATGTTACCGAAGTTGAAGAGTTAGAGTTAGCTAACGAAAATAAAGTTGTGGTAGGAACAATTAATTCTTCTTTGGCCGTGACAATGCGTGATGCAGGTGTGCCGCAAAGTATTATCGGTAATTTTATCAACATTTTTGCTTATAAAGTTAATTTCAGATCTGATATTAAGGCCGGTGACAGTTTTAAGGTTTTTTATGACAGGAAAACTTCTCCAGATGGAAAAGTGGTTAAAAATGGCAATATTCTTTATGCTGAATTGGTTTTGAATAAGAAAAACAAAATAGCACTTTATCGTTATAAGGATAGTGGCGGTAATGTTGATTATTATGATGAAAACGGATTGGCATTGAAACGTACATTGGTACGTAAACCATTGGAATTTACTTCGGCAAGAATTTCTTCCCGTTTCGGATGGCGACGTCATCCGATTTTGAAACAACGTATTTTACATAGTGGTGTTGATTATGCCGCGCCAATGGGGTCCCGTATTTACGCTTCCGGTGATGGTGTTGTGCAACGTGCTCAATGGGCTGGAGGATATGGTCGTTATATCGTTATTCGTCATAATTCCGAATATTCGACAGGATATGCTCATATGAGCGGTTTTGCGCGCGGTATTAAACCCGGAGTTCGAGTTAAACAGGGACAGGTTATCGGTTATGTCGGCTCCACCGGGCGTTCAACCGGTCCGCATCTTCATTTTGAAGTTATCAAAAATGGTAAAAAAGTTGATCCGCTTAAAATACAGGCGGCAACCGGTAATAATTTGACCGGTAGAGAATTACAACGATTTAAAGCCGAAATTAAGAAAATCGTTGCGATGGTTGATAGAGAAGCAAAAGTTGCATCGGCTAAGTAATTTGCTTTGCTTTTTTTGTTATCTTATTGTATTTGTTAAAACATTTGATTGAAGGAGAATATTATGGAACTAAAGGGATCTAAAACGGAAGCAAATTTGCAGGCGGCCTTTGCAGGTGAATCTATGGCGCGTAACAAATATACATATTACGCATCTAAGGCAAAGAAAGAGGGATATAACATTATTGCTGATAAATTTACACAAACAGCGGATAATGAAAAAGAGCATGCCAAGATATGGTTTAAGCTTTTGCATGGTGGTGCTGTTCCTTCAACAACTGAAAATTTGAAAGATGCAGCCGCCGGTGAAAATTTTGAGTGGACGGATATGTATGCCACAATGGCCAAAGAAGCCGATGAAGAAGGTTTTTCTAAAATTGCCACACTGTTTCGTGCCGTCGCTAAAATCGAAAAGGGACACGAAGAGCGCTATACAGCTTTGCTTAATGCTTTGGAGAGTGGTAAAATTTTCGAACGTTCAACAAAAGTTATTTGGGAATGTGCTAATTGCGGTTGTCGTGTTGAATCACCTAAGGCGCCACTTGTTTGTCCGGTTTGTGAACATCCGCAAGCTTATTTCTTTGAATTGCAGGAAAGTTTTTAAATTTATTTTAGTTGTAATAAAAAAAAACCGCTCTTTCTAGAGCGGTTTTTTTGTTGTGTGTCTTATTTATTAAAACGGAATATCATCATCCATAGCTTGAGAGCTATCGCCGTCTGTCATGCCGGCACTTGAATCCCAACCGGCCCCGGCTGATTGATCATAAATATCACCGGCTCCGCTGGGAGCACCATCACCACGGCCATCCAACATAACTAAAGTGCTGTTGTAGTTTTGTAAAACAACTTCGGTTGTATAGCGTTTTTGGCCGTTTTGATCATCCCAAGAACGTGTTTGAAGTTGGCCTTCCAAATAAACTTTAGAACCTTTACGTAAATATTTTTCAGCGGTGTCTGCTAAACCGGAATTGAAAATAACAACGTTATGCCATTCCGTACGATCACGACGTTCACCACTGGCTTTATCACGCCAAGTGTCAGAAGTTGCTAAAGAAAAAGAAACAATTTTTGTTCCGCTTTGTGTGGTGGCAACTCTGGGATCTTGTCCTAAATTGCCAACTAAGATTACTTTATTTATGCTTCCTGCCATGTTTTTGACTTTCTAAAAAAATTAACTTTAATTACTATAGCGGTGTTTTTTTATGAAACAAGAGTTTTTTATGCCTGTTATTAAAAATTTTAGTAAATTTGTTTGAAGCTACCATCTTTGTAGGTTTCAATGATATATTTAATTGAACCGAGGCTACCGCTATGCATTAAAAACTCACCCCATTTTTCTTTTAAGGTGTCGGAATTTGCAGCTTCAGACATTTTGTCATAATTGAAGCTTTTGACTTGTTCGGCAAGATCACTCCACAGTTTAACAGCAACATAACTGTAGGTCTCAAGCCCTTTAGGCTCTATTCCCAATAATCGCAGATTGACCAAACTTTCAGTAAACATTAGGCTGTCTTTTAATCCGGGAAGACTTAAAGTATAAATATCGGTTGCTTTGGAAGATAATTTTGTTAATGTTTTTTGGGTAATCATCTTTTTGCCAGTAAAGATGATAATATCTTTATTGCGTTTTTTTAGGGTTGTTATAAAAGCTGATACCTCTTTTTCATTGCCCAAAGTGAAAACAATGTGAATGTTTTCTTTTTTGAGTTTATCGGCCATATCTGATAAATCATCGTTATCAGCAGATTCTAAAGTGTAAAATTTGAGCAAACTGGCTTTTCCGTAGCGACGAAATTCATCATGGAGGCTGTGAGCAACTTCCGAATATATACTATCTGTCTTTCCGTCGTATACAAATCCGACGTTTAAGCCGGCAAAATTGTTATTATAGAAATTGAAGAAATCTTTGCTCATTTGTGTTTTGGTACCGAGGAGGACTATCTGTCCTTTTTTATCTATATCACCGGATTGGTAAGCTTCTGTGGTAGGAACAATTTGAAAAATTTTGGCTTTTTCGTAGATGGAGGCTATTTCATCAAAACGATTGGAACAGTAAGGTCCGATAACTAAACCTATTTTTTTTGATTTAAGTAAAGTTAACATTTCTGCAGTAGAAAGAGCCAATCTATCATCACATCGATCATCGATGGTTAAAAGATCCAACTTTTCACCGTTCAGCCCACCATTATTATTGATTTCTTCTATGGCAATGCGTGCGCCTTCAAAAAGCTCTTCTCCTGATTGATGGTGAGGGCCTGCTTTAGGCGCAATAACAGCTAAGGTGATTTCGGCGGCGGCATCAGACACACGGAAAAATACGGTTAAAGACAGTAGTATTAATAAAAAGTTTTTCATGATTTAAGTTTTGAATTTTATTATTATCTAAAGTTTTTTTATAGTGATTTGTTTTATTTGTCAAGGCTCGGTAAATCAGGGGTGCAATACTATAGATAAATGTATATGGAAAAGGGATAGTAAAAATAAGGGGCAGCATATTTCAGCTCCCCCTTGATTTTATGGTACGCCCGAGGCGATTCGAACGCCTGACCCACAGCTTAGAAGGCTGTTGCTCTATCCTGCTGAGCTACGAGCGCATGGACGATTTTCTTTATTAGATGATTTGTTTTGATTTGTAAAGAGTTTTTTTTGATATAAAATATTTTTTTGAATTTAACGAGTTTTATCAGGAAGTCTTTTTTGTTGAATAGTGGCTAAATCCTGAGTTTCTGCTTGTTCTTTTTCTTTGATACGTTTTTGAGCAAGGTGGTCGGTAATGTCATAATAGTGTTCGCCCCTTTTGAGAAGCGTGCGGTTATTAACGGTGGCTTGTTCCAAAATGTCCGGATATGCGATATGATTGTTATATGAAGATATAATGGTAGCTAATTCTTTGTCTTGGTTTTCTGTTTGACGATAAGCTGTATTTTTTAGAAATTCAGCCATGTATTCCATCTTTTCAGTATCGGTTTTCAGGCCTTTTTGTGTTAAGTAGTCGTCAACAGCCTTGAATTCTTCTATAGACATTAACGGGATAGGGGTTTCTTCTTCTACTCTTCCTTCAATAACTAAGGTATTGAATTTTTGGATAAGCTTTTTTGCATCTTCGGTTGAGCGAGTATCTAATAAGTCACGGCAATGTGATAAATCCACGGTCGTGTTTTGCCCGATATCAACGTCTTTGAGCATACGTTCGGAAATATCTTTATATGTTTTTTCTTCGTTTTCTAAAGTTTTTAGTTGTTCAGACCAAGGTAAAGAGGTTAAAAAATTACCTCCTTGAATGGTGGTTTTTTTATTTTGTTCACTGTAACTTTTTAAGCGGACTTCATGCCAGACTTCTGAAGAGGTTGTTACAATTCTACGAACAGATTTTGGATCTGTCGCATCAAAGCCGTTTTCCAGAACGGTTTCTTTTAATTTTGGGTAGTTTTCTAAGATTTTTTCAATCGGTTGTTGCTCACCATTTATTTCTAAAGTTGAGATATTTTGATCTTTTAGGCTTGTATATAATTGTGCCGCTGAAAGGTATTCAACAGCATGCGCGGTTGTTTCGGTTAGACGATCTCCTTTGCAAGCATTAATCGGTGTTTTATTCAGTTCACCAAAACCATCATAATTCCAATGGTCATAGTGCGTTTTTTCATGTTGATAAATGCTATATTGAGCTGTCGGGTTACCTCTGATGTATTCTTTATAGAGAGGGCTATCCGGAGCGTTATTGTTATCAGAAAAAGTTTTTAAGGTTATGTTATTATCATTTTTTGAGAAATAAGCTAAATTGTTGGTATCATCGTCATTCGCCCCATATTCAGCTATCTTAATAGCTCCGGCGGCTGTTCTTGCCGGTTTATCAGGCATATTTTGAATCTTGGAACTTTCTAAAATTTTATGTATTTTATCCAAAAGTTCAAGGTTGGTTTGTTGTGTTTGCTTTTGTTCGTTATCTTTAATTTTATCAATGTTTATGCTTTGCGTTGTAAAAGATTCTAAATAAGCAGAACTCCAGTTGCCGACGGAAAAAGATATTTCATCATCCATGTTGAAAGTTAGTTTTCTATCAAAAATATCAGTAATTATCTGATGGTTGGTTTGATATTCTTCGGCGCTTTCTTCATTAACTCGACGCAAGAGATCGTCAATATTTTGGTCTGGCTGGTCTTTTAGTAAAGTATTTAAGTCCGGCGATATTCTGAAAGCGGCAATGGCGGCTTCTTGTTTCATTTCTTCTGATAAAGACAATTCAGGCATTGTTTTGGAAACAACATCTTGTTGTTGATGTAATTCTTCTTTTATTTTTTGCTTTTCATCTTCGTTCATATCAATATCCCCTATGTGAATAGTATAGCAGAAGTGTCATGAAAAGTCAAATTCTTTGTAAATCTCCGATTCGGAGGGAGGGTTTAAAACACATTTAAATTAAAAAATGTTTAAAATTTAGGTTGACAGACAAAAAAAAGAAATGTATGTTGCACGCAACTAATCATGGGGGCAGTGTATCTGCGCCCTTGGTCTGTTTGCCTTGAAAAATATGGCTTTAAGACGATTTTGATAAGATATAATTTGTTAAGAATCGCTTATGGCTTTGTTTTGACAGGTAAGTCGTTTAATTAATTTAACTTTTAAGGAAATTTGTGATGCCTACAATTAATCAGTTAATTCGTAAATCACGAACACCAAAAGAGAAGAGAAACAAAGTCCCGGCTCTCGATGCGTGCCCGCAAAAAAGAGGTGTTTGTACAAGGGTTTATACTACAACCCCGAAGAAACCGAACTCCGCTTTGCGTAAAGTAGCCCGTGTTCGTCTGACCAACGGCTCTGAAGTAATCAGCTATATCCCTGGTGAAGGTCATAATCTTCAAGAACACTCAGTGGTGCTGATTAGAGGAGGCCGTGTGAAAGACTTGCCTGGTGTTCGTTATCATATTATTCGTGGTACCTTGGATACTCAAGGAATTGCTAAACGTCGTCAACGTCGTTCTTTATACGGCGCTAAGAGACCTAAATAGGAGAATGCCAGATGTCACGTCGTCATAGTGCTATAAAAAGAGTTGTACTTCCTGATGCGAAATATAATGATCAGGTTGTTGCAAAATTTATTAATAATGTTATGGAACAAGGTAAAAAGGCTGTTGCAGAAAAAATCGTTTATTCTGCATTTGATATTGTTGCCCAAAAGTCTAAGCAAGAAGCTTTGACAGTGTTCCATGAGGCTATTGAAAACGTTAAACCTGTTTTGGAAGTTCGTTCACGTCGTGTCGGCGGTGCTACTTACCAAGTACCTTGCGAAGTAAGAGCAGATCGTCGTCAAGCTTTGGCTATCCGTTGGATTATTGCCGCTGCTAAAAAGCGTTCTGAAACAACCATGACAGATAAACTTGCAAACGAGCTTTTGGATGCTTTTGCTAATCGTGGTGCTGCTGTTAAAAAACGTGAAGATACCCACAAGATGGCTGAAGCTAATAAAGCTTTCTCTCACTACAAGTTCTAAAATTATTACAGGAAACATAAGACAATGGCTCGTACACATAAATTGGATTTGTACAGAAATATCGGTATCATGGCACATATTGATGCCGGTAAAACCACTACTTCGGAACGTATTTTGTACTATACCGGTTTAACTCATAAAATCGGTGAAGTGCATGATGGTGCCGCAACCATGGACTGGATGGAACAGGAACAAGAGCGTGGTATTACCATTACCTCTGCTGCAACAACCTGTTACTGGAAAGGTCATCGTATCAACTTGATTGATACTCCGGGACACGTTGACTTTACTGTTGAAGTTGAACGTTCTTTGCGTGTATTAGACGGTGCTATTACGGTATTTGATTCTGTTGCCGGTGTTGAACCGCAATCTGAAACCGTATGGCGTCAAGCTGATAAATATAATGTTCCGAGAATTTGCTTCTGCAACAAGATGGATCGTATCGGTGCTAACTTCTATCGTTGTTTGGATATGATTGTTGACCGTTTGGGCGCTCGTCCGATGGCTATGCAGTTACCTATCGGTGCTGAAGCAGAATTTAGAGGCGTGGTTGATTTAATCAATATGAAAGCTATCGTTTATACCGGTGATACAGCTGATTCTCCGATTGAAATTCAAGATATTCCGGCTGACTTGAAAGATAAGGCAGAAGAATATCATGCAAAATTGGTAGAAATGGCTGTTGAGATGGATGACCAAGCAATGGAAGATTTCTTTGAAGGTAAAGAAATCTCTGTTGATACACTAAAGAAATGCATCCGTAAAGGTACGCTTTCCATGTCTTTTGTTCCGGTATTTTGCGGAACTGCTTTTAAGAATAAAGGTGTTCAACCGCTTTTGGATGCGGTTATCGATTATTTACCGTCACCTTTGGATTTGCCTGATGTACAAGGTACAAAACCTGATTCAGACGAAGTTATTACTCGTAAAGCTGATGACAATCAGCCGTTGGCTGCTTTGGCATTCAAGATTATGAATGACCCGTTTGTTGGTTCTTTGACCTTTACTCGTATTTATTCAGGTACATTGCAAGCCGGTTCTTACATCTACAACTCTGTTAAAGATAAGAAAGAAAGAATTGGTCGTATGCTTTTGATGCATTCAAATAAACGTGATGATATTAAAGAAGCATATGCCGGTGATATTATTGCTTTGGCAGGTTTGAAAGATACGACGACTGGTGATACACTTTGTGATGCTTCAAATCCGATTGTTTTGGAAAACATGGTTTTCCCTGAACCGGTTATTGAGTTGGCCGTTGAGCCGAAGACTAAAGCTGATGTTGAAAAAATGGGTTTGGCTTTGTCTCGTTTGGCTATGGAAGATCCTTCATTTAAGGTTTCTTCTGATCCTGATTCCGGTCAAACAATCATTAAAGGTATGGGTGAACTTCACTTGGATATTATTGTTGATCGTTTGCGTCGTGAATTTAAAGTTGATGCAAATGTCGGCAATCCGCAAGTTGCATATCGTGAAACAATCACCAAACCGTGTGATATTGAATATACACACAAGAAACAATCCGGTGGTGCCGGTCAATTTGCTAAGGTTAAAATCAAATTCGAACCGATGGAAGGTTATACCGGATTTGAATTTACCAATACAGTTGTCGGCGGTAATGTTCCGAAGGAATATATCCCGGGTGTTGAAAAAGGTCTGCGTTCTGCTATGGATTCCGGTGTTATTGCCGGTTACCCCGTAACAGGTGTTAAATGTAACCTTTATGATGGTGGATATCACGAAGTTGACTCTAACGTTATGTGTTTCGAAATTGCTGCCCGTGCTGCTTTCCGTGAAGGTATGCGCCAAGCAGATCCGAAGCTCTTGGAGCCGATTATGAAAGTTGAAGTTGTTACACCTGAAGAATATATGGGTGATATTATTGGTGACTTGAACTCTCGTCGTGGTTTGGTTAACGGTATGGATCAACGTGCCAATGCACGTGTTATTGATGCTCATGTGCCGTTGGCTAATATGTTCGGCTATGTAAACACCTTACGTTCTTTATCTCAAGGTCGTGCTCAGTTTACAATGATTTTCGATCATTATGCTGAAGTTCCGAGAGATGTTGCTGAAACAGTAAAAGCAAAGAACAGCTAAATTTTAACCGGGACGGTCGTTTCTGGCGACTGTCCCATTTGATTGCTTGATGCAATCGTAATTAAAAATCTTTTTATTAATATATAGGAGAAGATTAAGATGGCAAAAGAGAAGTTTGAACGCAGTAAGCCACACTGCAACATTGGAACAATCGGTCACGTTGACCATGGTAAAACAACATTAACCGCAGCTATTACAAAAGTATTGGCTGAAAAGGGTGATGCAG